>ENA-OZEB01000315-OZEB01000315.1-human-gut-metagenome-genome-assembly--contig:-NODE-315-length-15850-cov-5.369231_pt1 | contig 15850 bp, 20 predicted proteins | sample MGYA00245060_ERZ653593 | MGnify/ENA primary metagenome ERZ653593 (study PRJEB26926, sample SAMN06164989) | human gut metagenome | biome: ENVO:00009003; feature: ENVO:2100002; material: ENVO:00002003... | reverse complement strand
ACGAGATTACTACGCGTCTCGTGGGCTCGGAGATGTGTATAAGAGACAGTACCTGTACCATGTCCAAATTGTAAAATTATAGCTATTGATATACCTTTGTTAATGTATGAGTTACAAAAGTTAATCTTAGCCATACCCTTACCATCTTCAATTTCGTAGTACCAAGACCCCGCAGTTCTTCCAGAATCAACTGGAGTAGCTGACATAAGGGCCTTTACACCTTCTTGAGCGTATTTATCTAAAATTTTTGCTCTAGATCCTAATTTTGCTTTTTCTAAGAATTTTGTGATCTTAGAAAAGTCTCCCTTATGTTCAAATCTAATCATAGTTTTTATCCTTTACTATTAAGCTTGCTTCTACGTTGTGCATTTAATTCCCTATTACGTCTAGCAAGTTCAGATTTACTCATTTTCTTAGGAGGTTGACTCTTAATACTACAAACTCGAATAAGAGTTATTAGTTTATTTAAATGCCATTTCTCACATTCAAATGGAATATGTAAAGCAACCATATAGTAGTAAATAAGTTCTGCTGTAATTTGTTTACCTTTTATATGATTGCTATTTTCTACTTCTCTAAAGGTTGTAGCAGTCATTGGATAGTTAATATAATTACTAATCTCTTCGATGTTCTTGTCACTCAACCTGTAGTAAAGTTTATAATCAACATTTGAACCAATTGTCATACATCTAATGTAGTCAATTATTTCTTCTGTCGATTTTTCTGTATCCGTTAAATATGGTTTACACCATTTGCTTTCCCATTTTGAAATAGAGACTAAAGAATGCTCTAACATTAAAGTTTGTGACTTTCCATATACAAACTCTTGTTTTGCTTCGTCCCACATCTCATCGGCAGGTACAGTTATCTTAAGCATTCTTATCACCTCCATTGATTATTACTGTAAGTTAGAAGGAACTACCACTTGAGTAGTTTGGGTATTTTCCATTACTGGAAGAATTCCATTAACAAACTCACTGCATTTATTAGCATCAGTAGCTAATTCCATGTATAGTTCAACAAATGCTTCTGTTTCTTCAAATTTCTTAGATAATGGAATTCCATTATCATCTACTTTAATGAAACGTTTACCATCTGCTGACTTCTCGCCATAAGAATTTAAGATGAATACTTTAATAACTCCGATAAGTTCTTTTAAATTCTCAGATTTTGCAATCTTTTCAATAAAATTAGCATAGCCACCTTCTACACTTGCTTCCATTTCTGTTACTTCAACTTTGTTTAGATTGAAATAGCAGTCTTCTGCTCTTTGCACACCGTTATAATCTGTATAAGTAATAGTTTTTTTTAACATATAGTTCACTCCTTTATAAAAAATGAAAAGACCCCGAACATTAAACGAGGTCTTTATAGTTAGCTTTTATTAAGCTGTTTTCAAGATTGAAATGATTTCTTCAGGCATTGGTAATCTAGATTCTGTAGCTGTACCCTCAGATCCTGAGGCATTAGTTCCGTAAAGAATATCTTCGATTTTTTTTAATTTGTCAGGTTTAACTTTAGTTGAGTCAATTTCCAAGTGAGATGTAGGTTTGAATCCTTCAACATTTACTGGAGTAGTTGTACATTCCCAACTAAATTCGATAACTTCTGGACTATCATTGATTGTTGAATATCCTTTTTCAGATGGAGAAGCTTTTGCACCATAAACTAAGTGTAATTTATAGCCATAATCTTCGCCTTTTGTATCGTTACCTAATACAGTTCTGTAAGACAAACCGAAAGCTTTTCTAGCTTGTTGTCCAACAAATACTCCACTGTCAGCAACAACTTCTTTTGTGCCATCACATTCAGCAAATTCATCAGGATATGTGTATGCACTAATTGTGCATCCAAATTCTTCATTTGAATATAACTCTAAGTATTTGCTATCATTTGCATATAATGCAGTTGCTTCTGCTCCAGATGGGCTTTCAGTAACAGAACGTAATCCGTTCCAAGCTACACCTTTTGGATATGCTCCTGTCTCATCTTGAACAAATAACACACCCATCTTGGTACCAGTTTCATAGACTCTTTCGCCAGTCTGGTCCCACACTAATCTTTTTCCTTGAGCCATTACGTTTTCCTCCTATTTAATAGTAAATTTTGAACACTGTATGATGAAGATTATCTGACTCGAACTTTCTAGAGAATCGACAAAGGGGGAAATGCGCGATTCTATCTGGAATTTCACTATCAGGGTCCTTATCAATAACAGTAACATCGTAGGCATGCCGCATTAGATAAATACTATCGTTGGCATGTCTTGTATCAATGTCACTTAGAGAGTAGACAATAGCCGGATACTTCATTTGTATGTTTTTTGGTGGTTGGAAATATACATTTCTACTTCCTAACGCTTCCACTAATTTGTCATGTAATTTTAGTCTATTGCTACTCATTGTACATTCCTCCAAGTGACAAAACTAAACGTGGGAATTGAACAGAAATGTTTTCCACTTTCCATTTAACTCCCATGTAAGTTACGTATTTCATGGCAAAATAATGTTCATTCGCAAATGGATCAGACACAATACTAATCTCATCGCTAACATTAACATTGTCATTAATACTGGCTCCATTTGTAGTTCGTATGCGTCTTGAATTTACTTCTCCATAATAAAAACGGCGCTCTATCGTATCAGTATATACTCCAGGGACCGTCTCCTTACTGATTGCAAATCCAATCTCTCCATAAAATTTTGCCATTTTGAATCTCCTGACTAAGCAGCTGCTGCAGAACCCACTTTGTAAGCTAAAGTGATAGCTGAGTATGGTTTAACCAATGCTCCTGAGCAACGAGTTTCAATCAAGTATTTCTGTTGGTTGTAGTCGATATCGAAGTCATCAAACATGTTGACTTCTCCACCTTTATCTGCGCCAACGTTGTAGTCAGCTAAGTTAACTACGATACCTGCAACTTCTTTTTGTTCTTTATCTTTAAAGCCTTCCATTACTTCAACTGTAACAATTTCTTTAACACGTAAAGTAGTTGCTAATTCAGCTTCAGTCTTGTAAAGTTTGTGACCGATTTTGTCTTCCAACAATAAACATTCAGTTACTAAATCTTCAGTGGTGAATAATGTTGGATTACCTGAACCTTTGTAGTCTTTACGGCTACGGATTACAGAGTCAATGAATGCTTTAGCTTTATCAGCTCCAGTTGCACCAGTAGAAACATTAACATCTGCTTTGATATTGTATAAATCTTCATCTAAAGCGATTGGACGAATGTTATCAGTTTTGATGTGGTCATCATCTGAAGTTAAACGTCCGTCACCGATTAAGATTGCACGTGCAATTTCCTCATCCAACATCATACGCATTTCAGATTTTAACCATGCGATTACATCGAAATCTGTAATGTCGATTACATCATCGCGGTCCATCTTTTGTTTTTTATAGATAGTTGTTGGAGTTGTAGTACGTTTCAATAAGCTGAATACTTCTTCTTTCTTCATCTTTCCTTTGATGTAACCTTTAGCACGTGCCTCATCTGCAGTAATATCTGCAAACATTGATTTAATACGTGAGAATGGTGTGTGGTGAACTCCACTCATAACTTTTTGTACCCATCCCATTTCTCGTTGGACGAATTCTGGTTTGTCAGTGAAGTTCTTAGCATCTGGAAATAAATAGTCGATGTTTTGGATTCCATAGTCATTAGCATGTGCTAAGAAACTTTCACGCATACTTCCCTGACGTTTTGCATCTTTAATGATTACTTCCATACCAGTGTGAATTAAAGTATCATTTTCTTCGTTCATTTCGTTGTCAAATACATTGTGTTTCATGTCTTCTTCCTCCTCGTTTGCAGAGCCTCCGCCCTTTTGTGCATCTTCTAATGCTTGGCCAATTAAGGCATAAACAACTGTTTTTTGTTCTTCGTTCAAAGTGTCGAAGATTTCCTTAATTGTTTTGTCGTTACTGTTTGGTGTACTCATTTTTTCTTTCTCCTTTTCCTCTTTTTCATCACCCTCTGGCTTAGAATCACTGTGGTATAGTTCAATATTATCAGAGTCTTCATGGATGTTAATGATTGCAGCTTCATCTGAATCATCAGAGTGAGCTAGGATTGTATCAATGTACGCTCCTGGATTTGCACCAGCTAAAACCAAGCTAACTTCACGGATAGCACCATGTAAAACATCGCCTCCGTTTTGCTTTAATTGGTTTGCATAAATTGATAAGCATTTAACATCATGATTCTTGACAAGTTCCTTTGCTAATTTTCCAGATGGTGAATCATTGAATTTTCCGTATGCGTAAACTCCTGAATCTTCGTTCTTAAGCATTGCATGTCCTAAGACGTTATCTGGATCATCGTGCAAGTGATTCCATACTAGAGGAACTTCCATGCCATCACAGTCTGCGAAAGCATTCTTACGGATAGTTCTACCGTCTGAGCAACGAATGTTATTACGAGTAGCCCATCCACCAAAATCAAATTTTTCCATTTTGACGTTTCCTCCTTATAAAACAAAAAAAAAACAGTTCCAATTCATTTGAATACTGCTAGTAGTTTTTCTATGCTAATTTGTCTATAGAATTAACTAACTTGTTGGTTCTTCTCCTGAAAATTCACTGTTTGTCTCGTCTGCTCGACCTCCGTTTAATCTCTCTTCTACTTCAGCATTTGACTGACTGATGTTACTGTTAACTAATTCATCTGCCTTTGGATCAGAAGATGGTTTCATTCCAATAATCTGACGAATTTCGTTAGACGTTAGAATTTCATTTCGAGTAAACTTATCAGCAATTTCAGCAATATCATTAACCGGTACTAGGTTGAATGGATCTCTGAAGTATTTGATTGACTGCTTTTGAGTTCTTGCAGTTTTTGTTAAAAATTTTCTTTTAAATTCATCTGTTATGGCAGCAACTATTGGTTCTATGCTTCTGTTATAGTAATTAAGCATTACTTTCTCATCAGCAGTTCCATCCATCACAGCTTGCGTAATTCCTAGTTGACTGTATAACATGTTTGTTAAGTACTCGATTTGATTCATTAAGTTATTATCTACTGAACGGTTAAGCTGTGTAATTTTCTCAGTTCCATCAGTATATGCAATTCCATACTTAGAACCAGCTAACTGCATTTCAATGTCTTTACGTCTCTTCTCAGCTTGTTCTCTTCGAGCATCTGATTTAATGACATACGGTAATTGGATAATCATGTCTAGCTTTCCTGCTCCACTCTGTTCATCAATTACATCTAATAGATTTAACTTACGAATTAATCGTTGTAGTGTTGAGTTTGGTTGATTAATAATCTCGTATAATGGATTCTCAACAATTGCCACCATACTTTTTGGTAGAGTCACGTCTTCATGTCTACCTGTCTTTTCGTTGTAAAGGTTCACACGCACATGCTCTGGATACCACTCTACAATTTTTCCTGTTCTCAACTTTTCAATATCTATTGACCCATTTGTTGTTGGATCTAATTTTGTATCAGTTGGAACAATAGCAACTACGCCTTCATCTAATAGAGACATGACAATGTCTTTCTTTAGTTGTCTGCCTGTTTGGTCAATGTTAGCTTCTAAAGTAAGACAATTATTAAGACCACTATTGATTTCAGATAAATATCTACCATTCTTATCGAGCTTTACATGGCGTATGTCAATCTGAGAACAGTCTATTGCAATCCGTGTAAATACAGATGACACAATAGATTTCTCGTTCCCATTTCGTAGTCTTGTTTTGAATGGTTGATATGAATACCCTCCATAGTCAGGATGATAAGTTGGGTCTCTATTAAAAAAAGCGTTCCAGGCATGCACTAACCTAGAACTAATTGATTTTTCCATTTTGACGGCTCCTATTTCCGGTTATTTGGGATCCAATCTTTCCCTTCTCTTGCACGTAATCTAGGTTCAACAGTAGAAGCAAGACCAAAAGTTGCCCGATTTCCTAAATCTCCTAGAACACCATCTACAGCTGATTTTCCTCTGCCGTAACCTTTGGAACGCATTTGGTTGTATTTTAATGCTCCATATGTTCCAAAACATAGTGATTGAGCTATCGTTTTACCCCAAGATTGTTTATCAATTCGAGAATAAGCTTTACCAGTTCTAGCTTTATGTTTATTAAGGATTTTTGTAGATTTTACTTCATATTTAGCGGCTTTTGCTAAATCCTTATTCTTATGTTTTTTTAAATAGGCTTTATATTTAGACGATAACTCTTTTGGCGACTCATTGTAATCTCTACCTTTTTGGGGATTCCATTCCTTGGCACTTTCTCTAATGCTTTTAGCTTTTTCCATATTTTTTCTTGCTCTTCTGACTCCCCATTTCATTCCAATAACACCATAATGTTGTAAATCATCTTCAGTGTAATTTACTCCGTAATAGTTCATTCTTCTTCCTCCTTCTTCCTTCTATTTCATTGATCTAATCAGTGCAATAGTAGCAATGATTGACCCACTAATTCCCGCAACTCCACCAACAATATCAAGAACATTATCAACATAGTCAAGTCCAGTTCTTTTGTCTTTTGAAGATAGTTCATTGTATCGTCTTTCTAAATCCATACGATTAATTGCACTCTTTAATTCTGCATCTGTCATATGACTTAAATCTGGTGATGTTGACTTTTTCATATTTCTAGCAGCTCTACTAATTTGTCTTCCACTATCAGTAGCACTTCTAGTGTTTTTCATAATCTTTTCACCTGGTGAAATTTTATCTTTGTCTTTTTCCATCTTTGATAGTTCTATCGAAATATCCAGAATCACTAATAGCCTTAGCCCTTGCTTTAGCACCTTTAATTCTGGTACCATCTTTATTCTGGTATCTTCTAACTCCCCATTTCTGGCCTAATACACCATGATGGTATAGTTCATCATACATTGAATAGCACCTTCTTTCGTGTTAAAATATAAACAATAAAGGAGATTCACATAATGCAAATTCCTAAAATAAACGTACCTGCACAAATTAATAAAGTTAAATCAATTTCACAGGAGGATTTAGTAAAAGCTATAAATACTTGCTATGAGAAAACTATGCAAGGTCTACCTGGAGTAAAATCTAGTTATGACTTGGCAGATGAGTATCTATCCAAATATCATGACCCAAAGATAGCAGCAGAAAGACTAATAAATGCACAAGTTAAAAAGTGCACTACATCTGGTTTTGTTACCGGGTTAGGTGGACTAATAACTATGGCAGTAGCAATTCCCGCAGACTTAACTGCTTGTATCTTTGTTCAACTCCAAATGATTTCTGCTATTGCAGTTCTTGGCGGATATGATCCAAAAGACGATGAAGTCCGTGCAGTAGCTTATATCTGCCTAACTGGAGAAAGTGTTTCTGAGGCACTTAATAAAATGGGAGTTAAGATTGGACAAAAAGTTGGAACCAAATTAATTGATAAAATACCAGGAAAGTTATTAGGTAAAATCAACCAAAAACTTGGAGGTATGATTTTCACTAAATTTGGAACAAAAGGAGTCATTAATCTTTGTGACTTGGTCCCAGTTGTTGGTGGAGTAATAGGCGGTGGATTCAATTATGCTACTACCAGAAAAATTGGAAAAATAGCTACAAAAGAATTCTTAAAATAATCATTCAAATGCATCAGGGTTTCGCTTGAAAGCAACTAATGCATCTATCAAGGCAGCGACAGGGTCAATCTTCTCGTCATGCCTTTTTTTTAGCAGTTTCCTATTACCGTTTGTATCCTCAATAGTGATACAATTTCCCATTGCGAATCCGAACAATTGTTCATCAAAGATTAAAAGTCTTTCCTCTGAAATCTTCTTAATCTCACCTAATGGAACTGATTCTGTTCTAGCTCCTTGCTGTACTTTCTCTACTCCAAATGGACCGTTTTCTGTTACCCATCTTTGAACAAATGCTTCTGCATTATATGGGTCAAATCCAAATGTTCGAACATCATACTCTTGTTGAAGGATGAATTGATCTAAATCTTCATAGACCTCCATCATGTCTAAAGTTGTTCCTTCCATGACAGCTAAACTTCCTTCTTTAATAAAATCTTCATACTTCATTCGCATTGCTGGATGCAACTTATTAAAAGTTAATGAAGAAATATAGTTTCTTGTTTTAACTCCAAATCCGCCATTAGATAATGGAAATAAGAACGTAAAAGCACAGAAGTCATCGCCTCTTGAAAGGTCTGCACCAAGACTACAAGGCATCTTCCAAAAGCTTCGTTTCCTATGAGGTATAGTTTCATCATAGGTAAAAAAATAGGTATACCCTTCCATAGGTATACCAAATCGTTTTGCTAAAATATCGTTTCTTGCGGCTGGTGTTTTCTCAGCACGCTCAACATCTAATTGAATTGTTTCATAAGTTACTGTCTTACCAGTATTAGGATTTGCTTTAAGCCACATCTCAGGAATTCCAACTTCATCCAACGAATCTAGTTTATACCACCAGATTGAAACGTGAGGGTTAATGTACTCACCTCTTAGAATCTGTTCTAATTCCATTTTGACGCTATCACCTACTCCATTACGAACAGTTCCTTCTGAACTAGTTGCAATAATTAAATAGTCGTCTAATTTAGATGCACCTTGCTCAATTGCCCCAACTACATCTTCTCTAATATCTCCAGATAGCCATTCATCAACCGTTGCTAATTTACATCTTAAACCTTGCAGTGAATCAATGCTCATAGCTCGGACTTCAAGCAAACTACCTGTTAGAAAGTTTTCAATACCCTTCTTGGTAGAGCATAACTTCTGACGATTTGCTCTTGAACCAGTTGTGTTCTGCAATGAACCTTGAGTTAGAAACTTAAACAACGGTCCTCTAGCTCTAGTAATAGCAGTTTTCAAAGGAGACATTGTTTCCTCAGCTTGCTTCATTGTTGGAGCTGTAGCTACTTGATGTGTTGTAGATGGGTCTACATTAAGTTCATAACCATGCATACTTGAAGCATATAATGATTTAGCAGCACCTCGACCAACAATCAAATACTGTTTGTTAATTAGACGTTTTTTGATTGTCTTTTGAACATAGTGTCCACCATGCCCATCTTCATTAGGTTCATACACGCTACGCTCAACATAGTAGTACCAACCCCATACTTGTTCACCCCATAATTTAAATGAGTCTAGCAAATTTAAGTCTGAACCATCGGTTAGGACTAATTCATTCTCACAGAATTTAATCCATCCCTCGACAGCTTTATCATCATAATAATATTTAGGACTGGCAATCAATGCATCAATCCTATTCATTTCCATAGATACTTGTTTACATACAGGTATCTCTCCTCGGATAACGGCATCTCTAAATCTGCCGTAATACTTTGGAACAGCAGTGTTAGATAATGCCATTTAATCACCTTCTACATGTTTTTATAGTTTATCCTCGCAACTCTTTGATAGCCAAAGCAATTCCGAGCGCTGAACTAGTGACACCTAGCACAGTACCAGTAGTTTCAAGAATATTCTTAGCATATTCTCTACCTTTAGAAGTTTTCTTTTGATTAAATACATCATTATACTGACGTTCTAATAATTCCCTATTAATTTGATTTCTAAGTTCCTGATCACTCATAGAACTAAGGTCCATTCTTTTGTTATTTCTTCTAGAATTATTATTAATATAGTTCTGATTCGATATACGTAATGTGTCATTCATCTGTCTAGTTGAATCAACTACTTTTTTAGTTCGCTCAACATCTTCTTTGACATATCGACTAGCATCTGAATTTAAATCACTTCGCCCATTCTTTTTACTAGTTCTATAATAAGTTCCACTTTCTGCATCGTACTTGTTGTATCCTTGCTCTCTGGCATCTCGAGCATAACGTTTATTACCCGCTGATGTTAGACTACCATCTTTATTCTGGTAACGTCGTACTCCCCACTTTTGGCCTTTAATGCCGTGGTGATAAAGTTCATTAGAAGTATTAATTGTATAATTTGCCATGATAATCCACCTCCGAACAAATGCGCCATTCATACTCATTAATCATTGCTTTGTAACTATCTAATGCTGAACCAGTTGGTGGGTCAAACTCTAGTCTAGTCTTTAAATATAGCCATGACTTGATTGCATTAAGTAATGGTCCATCTTTCATTAAATCAGTCCACAATGTTGACTCGTCTGTAACAGAAAATGATTTTGCACTTTCGATTCCCATCTGACCTAATGCAAGAAAGTTACTATTAATGAATAGAATCAAATCCGGATCAAATGCACTATCCCAATTGGAAACGCCACTGCATTTTTTAATAGACTCTAAGATACTATTCATATTAATGTTGCTCTCATCCATATACCTGTCCTCCGTTCTATTTCCAAGGACATGTGTCACCTGGAACTCTTTCTATAACCTTACTGTTTAACTGACTTAGATTCCCGTAATGTATGGCCTTGTGGGTGTCGTAAGTGCAGGCAATAACATTTTCCAAATCAAACAGTGCAGGTGACCTATTAATTACATCTGCCTTAGTTAATGGATTGATATGGTGAATATAAATCTTACCTTGTATTGGCAAGTCTGGTATTCCTAAATCACATCCATTGTCACGAGTAATCACCTTGTGTCTAAAGCTTCTCCATTCAGGAGAGTGATAAAAAATTTGGTTCAAATATCTACTAGATCCAAAAGTCTCATTGCCTACTTCATTTGGTGTCCACAGATAGTTGAACCGTTCTTCAAAAGTTTTAAGTTTAATCAACTCAGAATATGACCTATTCATCTCCACGATACTCCGTCATAGCCTTGATAGCTTCAGTAAATAAACTTTCAATCTCTTTACCAGATTGAATAGCTTCAGTCTTAGCTTTTAATAATGCATTCTCGGATGCTAACTTTTCTAACTCCAACTGAGCTTGTACTGTACCCAATTTTAAGAAGTGAGTAACTACTTGAGATGAAGCTGTTCGATTTCTAAGTTGTTCCTCTGCCATATCAATGGCATAACCAATCATTCTATTCTGTCTTTCCTCTGCACTAAGAGCTGCAGTTGGAGATTCTTCAGAAATATCAATAACTTTGTTAGACTTTCTACCCATAGTAATCCCACCTTTCCCTAGTCTTAATGTAGGCATACCTCACTTTGCATAACTTTAATGACAGTTCCTGAGTACTTTGCATGGTGCCGAAGAACTGAAAATTTTCTTAAGTTTAGAGAGGATAACAACACTATAAAGGAGTAAATAATGTGGCCAACCATTACTCAGAACCTGTCGTTAAAACTATGCAAACTCAAATATCAATTTTACCCCCGGGGAAAATATAAAGACCGGCGCGATGCGGGAGGGGGTGGGTAAAATCCGAGACCCCCCTCTATGCTTTTTATATAAAGCTAGTGCTGTCGCGTCAGTTTTTATCTTTCTTTTCTACTTTCTTGTAGATTTTAAGAGGATTTAGTCTAATAATTTCATCAATTGCTTCATTGATTCTTAAATCTTTTTCTTCTTCTGTAAAGAAGTCTGAAACATTTGCTATTCGTTGTAAGTATTGACAAGAATTGTAACCTTTCAAAACGTCAAACTCAAACCAATTTGTAAACTCAGTGAAAGGATCAAAAGGATTGTCAATTGTTGTTAACATTGCTTTCATAAAATTATGCTCCTTTCAAATACTTTGTTATTGTGGATGTAGAGACACCCATCATTTCAGCAATTTGTGCTGTTGTATAATTAGAATTAGAAAGTGCTTTGATTCTTGCAATCTTTGTATTACTCAAAGTCTTTTGGCTTTTTGGTGTTGCTAAATCACGTAACACGTCAATGTCTGCATTACTAAGAATCTTATGTAAAGTATTCTCAGAAATTGCTCCTGCTTGAATAGCTTCCCATTCTTTAGCAGTAATGCTAATGTTTCTTTCCGAACGTGTACTTGTTCCTAACTCTTTTCTGTACTTTTCAATAGTCTTTTGTGATGTCTTCTTAACATCAGACTTGTCTATTAAACCTTCTGCTTTCTTACGATTTAACTCGGCTTGGGTTAGTCGTTGTGCTTGTCTTTCCTTAGTGGCATTAAGTAATGCTACATTAAGCTTAGCATTTAAACTTGCTACTTCAGGAGCATAAGCTTTAGCAGCTTCTTTGTTGTATTTAATGCTACCCGCTGTCATCATAGACTTACGGGCCTCATTAGCCATAGACTTCATAGACGCGGCATGACGGGCATATAAAAGCTCCATGGGGTGCTGTGCCTTTGATACCAGGGTATAGGGGTCATTAGTTGCAGCCATCTTGGTAGTGCGTTCCATTCTAGTCTTGGTTTTATAAACAATACTTCCATCCTTATTAGTAATAGTCTCACCAAATACTTTCTTACCATTCTTTAGTGTGACATTACGAACTGGTTCATACTTCTCACGTTGTGCTGGATCATTAGGGTTATAACTAACTTTGCCACCATCAACAGTTCTAAGAATAATGTTTCCAGTATTAGCATCTTTCTTTCTAATAGGATAGTATAAATCATCAGCCTTCTTATAGATAAGAGCACCTTCTGGTTTGCTTGGATCATAATATTCTTTACCTTTCATATTAACTCTTGGTGTACCTTGAGTCTTTGGTATTGAATATTGACCTTTTGCTTTAGATAGAATAGTAGATGCACCGCCACCACTTTGGTATTCTTTCTTTAAACCGTCAATGTTATTATCTACATAAGATTGTTTGTAATCTAATTTATGCTTCTCTGCATCAATTACAACCATTGAATGTCTTACGGCTCTTGCTAGCTCATCTGGTTTAGCATTACCAATAGTCATGTCTGTAATAAGGTTAGATATAATTCCCATCTCAGTCTGAGTGTTCTTCATAACAGGGAATTCTCTACCATTACGATAATAATGGCTCTCACCTTTTGCATCAGTCTTAACTGTGTCATACTGATATGAATCCTTAGGGTCAAATCCTTTTAATCCTTCTAAAGGTTTAGACCTAGATATACGAACTTTACCTTGCTTGTCATCTGTAGGAATACACATAACAGTATCACCATCAAAGTCAGCTCCAGATAACTGTTCTGCTACCTTAGAATTTATACCAATTGCATCTTGAGGCTTTGTTCCTAATATAGATCTAGCTTGCTTCTGTCTGTTATTGACAGTAAGCACAGGGATTTCAAATATACCACCATGAGGATATCGAACTAATGCTAACTTTGTTCCATCTTGAAAGTTAGGAGCATATACTTCAGTTTCTTTCATTGTTGGAATTGCAGTTAATACTTGGTATCTCTGTCCTGGTAGAGCAGCTGCTTGTAAATGAACTGCAGAAGAATCACATTCACTTGCAAATTTATTTAACAAATATTTCTTAACTGTAGGATTTGTCAAAGCCATAATATCAGCATATTCTTGAGCTTTAGTCTCCTTGGCTAAATTAAGTTGTTTCTCTGCCATATGAATAGACTGCTTAGCTAAGAACTGAGAAGGAACTGCATTCTTCCAATCATCCCAGTCACCTTCTACTGCACGATAATTGATAAGCCCTTGCTTTTGTTTACCATCTTTATCAACATAATGGTTCTGACCTTTAATAAGTGAACCAAATGGATTGTCTGGGTCTTCTTTTATTTTCTTAAGAACCTCAGTCATTGGTTTGTCTTTGCCTTTGTTAGTGTTGAATATAACATCAACACCATCTGGCATGTCTTTGCCATCATTGTAAACAGCCATACCTTTCAAATAATGCGTTCCATCTACTAATATACGTACTTGGGCATAAGTTTTCTCACCTTTAGTACCAGTAGCATCTGCCGGATCAGTTAAGGCTAAGTCTTTAACACCTCTTCTTAACTCAATAGTTCCATCTTTATCAATTCCACCATCTTCTTTATATCTAATCATTAATCTTTTAGAGTCTAATGATACAGGTGCCCCGACTGCAGGTCTCTTGTCAAATGATTGTCCATTATCTAAAGATTTATAATCAGTAATAGTCTTGACTTGGTCGAAATTATAAATTTCTTTATGTTCAACATCAGGAGCACATAATACACTTTGATTTGATTGTTGTCCTGGATTTGTAGCTTGTGGAATACCACTTTTGTAAACATGGTATCCTTCTTTTTGTAATATAAATAGAGCAGTATCCAATTTATTTCTTGGAATATTAAGCTCTCTTTCTACACCTGGTCCGACATCAATCATTCTCTTTTCTTTTAATTCTTCTTTAAGAAAATCTGCGGTATGCTGAGCTTTCATCATACGAGATTCAGATTTATCATTTAATAAAGAACGAACAGATGATTCATTAATACCCATAACTCTACCAATTTCAGAAGCACCCATAGGTTGCCAACCATTCTCTTCATTACCTTTTTCTTTTAATCTTTTTGCAGTATTAACACGATAACATCTATCCTTGTACTCTGCATATGACTTTTCTCTTCGGTATTGAGTAGTTGTCATATTGTCACCAAATTCTTTTTTAATATTTTCTGGTGTTTCAGTCCAACCACTAGCTTTTAGCTTATTAACACGAACTAGAAAATCAGACCAGCCTTCATGTTGATATGGATCTTCTCCTGAACCCCAAGGATATCGACCACTTCTTCTTGGCATTCCATAATGAGAAATATAATCTTCATCTTCTTGGACACCAAAATATGATTGAATAGGAGGTTTATCTTGATACATTGTCTGAGCCCTCCTTTGTTTCTTGGATTATTCTGTCGAAATATATGATCTTATCCATGATTGGAGAAATATCTTCTTCAGTAGGATTGCAAACATTAATTTCATTGTTTTGATAAATACGAAGTTCGAATGAAATATCACCTGGACGAATTCCGTAGTTCAAACAAAAAAGAGCGGCATAAATTAATAGCTGCTCCATATGTGCTGGTGATTTACCAGTCTTTAAATCATGTATTCGTAATAAGTTGTTTTCGAAACTAATACAGTCTGCAGTTCCAAAACAGTATTCTGAGTAATATAAAATTACTTCTGGATCCATTCGTAAATCAATTGCATCGTTAATGTAAGCTTGTAAGTTAGGATATACAAAATCTAGATCTACAGCTTGCGCTGGAATATGATTCTTGAATAACCATTTACGAACTTCCTTTTTGTCATTCTTTAACAGTCTTACATCATTAGCTCTAACTTTAGAACCATCCTCAAATGTTCTTGCAGAATATAACATATACTCTGCCCACTTAATGTGTTCCTCTGCAAACTGATGTAAATTTGTTCCTGAGTCTTGAGCGAAAGAATTGAAATATCGCTCCATCATTTTTTGGGCATCATAGTTAAGCCAGTAGTTTGAACTTGGACTTAAGAAACTATGCTTCCCTCTTAACCTTGAATAATTTTGCCAAAGCATTTAATACTTCCTCCTTATTTTCAGGGCAGATAAATCTACTAAATGACATATCGTTCATTAGCCCTACATAGTAATCCTGATTTGGTTGATGACTCGAATTCAAAGTTTTCTTACATTCAAGAGTTGCCCATTTGTCAGAATATAAAACAAGCAAATCTGGAATGCCTTGAATGTAACTCGAATCATTCTTCATCACGATGCATCCTGGAAATATATTTTTCAGCTCTTTTATTAGCTCGCTCTGAAATTTAGACTCCAGCATTATGATTCCTCCTTTTCTGTTTCAGTTCCTCTTTTAAAATGCTAAAAGGATAAGTGCATGACCATTAAGTCAAAAATGCACTTTTCCCCTCATAAAAGAGTATGATTCTCACGCGAACCCTAACTTGAGTGGGAAAATATAAATCTTGTGATGATTTAGTAGTTTTTTTATCCACCTTGTGTAAAATAGCAGAAAATACTACTATTTTGCTCAAAACACAAAAACACAAAAATTTTCTTAAAACTTCTTATACTGTCTCTTATACACATCTGACGCTGCCGACGATCGCATAAGTGTAGAT
>ENA-OZEB01000304-OZEB01000304.1-human-gut-metagenome-genome-assembly--contig:-NODE-304-length-16114-cov-7.953297_pt1 | contig 16114 bp, 14 predicted proteins | sample MGYA00245060_ERZ653593 | MGnify/ENA primary metagenome ERZ653593 (study PRJEB26926, sample SAMN06164989) | human gut metagenome | biome: ENVO:00009003; feature: ENVO:2100002; material: ENVO:00002003... | reverse complement strand
ATTTAATTCATTCACAAATAGAAACTATATCATTCTAGATAACAGCGAATTAAATATTCAAAAGAGTGATTATATTTTGTTTAGACAGACGATTTCTGCAAAGGGTGAGGAAGTGCCAACAGACCTTTTCAGAATGACTCAAGTACAAGATATTGTAGAAGATAGTGGCTTAAAAGAAGGCTATGTCTTAATTAATGTAAATAAGTTATAAAAAAACTAGCCGCGAGATTGGTTGGTTAATCACGGCTAGTCTAACCCTAATGGTTAGCAAAGGATACTTATATTTTACATTATTTAAAAATTAAAGCAAACAGAAAAGAGGAAAATATTATGGATTTAAAAGACACAATTGAATTAATGAAATCTGCAGACTACAAAGATAGATTTAAAGCTGAATATTTTCAGGTAAGAGTCCGTTTAGATAAGCTTTGTGCCATGTATTCTCATATGAAGAATGGAACATTAGATTTTGAGCCAACATGTCCTATCGAGATTTATACTAAGCAATTAGACGCAATGGTTCAGTATATTGACGTCTTAGAAAAACGTGCAGAACTTGAAGATATTAACTTATACAAATAGGAGGTAATTACAATGAACGTAATTCAAAATTTAGTAAGTCCTAACTTATATTATTGTAAATGTCCTTTTGACATGAATCCAACTCGAATTGTTGTTCATAACACTGCAAATGACGCTTCTGCTAGAAACGAAATTCAGTATATGATCAACAATCATAACGAGGTTTCATTCCATTATGCTGTCGATGACAAAGAAATTGTTCAAGGTATTCCTGAAAACAGAAACGCTTGGCATTCAGGAGATGGTGGAAATGGAGTAGGTAACAGACAAGGTATTGCTATTGAAATCTGTTACTCTAGATCAGGTGGACCAAAATTTGATGCTGCTGAAGTATTAGCTGCTAAATTCATTGCATCTAAATTAAAAGAAAAAGGATGGGGAATTGCTCAAGTAACTAAGCATCAAGATTACAGTGCTAAATACTGTCCACATAGAACTCTAGATAAAGGATGGCAGAGATTCTTAAACATGGTTCAAGCAGAGTTAAATGCTCTAAATGGACAATCTAAACCTGCTGTTCAAAATGGAGCTTTAGAATCTTATAACGGATTTGTAGAAATAACATATTCTGGAGCAGATGGTATTGTCTTACATACTCAAGCTTCTTGGGATGATTCAACAGCTGCAGGAACAGTTAAAAAGGGTGAAGTATTTACTGTTGTAGGACGTCAATTAGTTGATGGAGTTTACATGTATAAACTTAAATCTGGTAAATGGATTACATCAGCAAAAGAATATGTATCATTTAGAACAGAATTACACGGATCTACAACTCAAACGACACAAGCCCCAACACCAGCTAAACCAACGTGCAAATATAGTGTAGGTACAAGAGTCTGCACTAATACTTTGTCAAATGACTCAGCTGGTTCAAAAGTATACAAAGGGGAATGGTCAGGAAAGATCACAAGAGTTATTCCAGGAGCTAAGTTCCCATATTTATTAAACAATGGAACAGGATGGACAAACGATACTGGAATTGACACTGATCCAAATGTGCCAAGATAGGAAGGAAAAGGTGAACTATTATGGATTTCAACGCATTAACACAAAACTTTGAAATTGTTGTACTTGTCGGATGTTTAGTGGTTGGGTATATTATTAAAAAATCATTAGACTTCATTCCAAACAAGTATATTCCAACAATCTTAGCAATTTTAGGAGCTTGTTTGAACTCAGTCGCTAAAGGACCAAGTTTAGAAACAATTGTTTACGGTGCACTAATGGGTCTTGCATCTACAGGTATGCACCAAGCATTTACACGATTTGTAGAAAACACACCTGAAGAATAATTGAGGCTTGATCATGGTTTTTACAATTAATTCTGATCAAGTGCTTTGGGTATGTACTTCGCTTGCTGCTCTATGGACTGCGTGGGGTATCTTCAAACAAATTAAAAAGCCAAGTGACGACCACAGAGCAATGTTACTTAAGCATGATAACGACTTGAAAGAACACAAGGAGTTATTCGCTAAGGACAATAGACGGCTTATTACATTAGAAGATGGGTACCGCAAAATGTTAGAGTGGCAAACGGAGCAACATCGTATAAATATGGAAAACGAAAGACGATTTAAAGAAGATGAGGAGTCTCGTAAAGTAATCATGAAAAGTCTTTATGTCATAATCAATCACACAATTACTGGTAATGGCATTGACCAACTTAAGCATGTACGAGATGACTTAAACGACTTCCTTATTGAGAAGTAAAAACAAAAGAGGGCTCGTTATATTTTCAAGTCCTCTTCGTTTTTCTGTGTGTACTAATAGATGTTAACCAACCGGATACATAATATGGACGTGACAATTAAAGAATCCTGGTGTAACAACTTTTTCATGAATTACGTCTTCATTCACTTCATGATACTCTTCAATTTGAATGATTTTGTCATCTTCAATTGTGATTAACTGATCCTGTTTTGGAACATCACTTATGCCATCAATTAATGTTTGTGCATGAATATAGAGTTTTGTCATTGTACAATAACTCCATCCTTAATGACCTTATCAATTTTACGAACATTTGAAATATCATCCAATGGATTTTCTTCAAGACAAACTAGATCGGCATGTTTACCGACTTCAAGCGTACCATAATCGTCTAATACACCTAAACAATCGGCTGAATTGTGTGTCGCAATTTTTAAAATGTCCATACGATCTACACCGTATTTTTCCATTAATTCCATTTCATAAGCGGTGTTGTTGTGGTAGTTGAATGGGGTACCACCATCTGTACCTAGGGCAATCTTTAATCCTTGGGCATAGGCCGCTTTAAAACTTTTGACGTGTGCATCCTTTACATAGATTGCTTTTTTAACCATGTAGTCAGCAATTCCTGCTTCAATACCATTTTCTACAATACATTGAGGAGCAACTAAAGTAGGAACTAAATAAGTACCGTGTTCTTTCATAAAATCCAAGCATTCTTGGTCTAAGAAGATACCGTGTTCAATTGAATCAATACCGGCATATAGAGCATTTTTGATGCCTTGTGTTCCTTGGGCATGGGTAGCTGTTTTTCTTCCAGCTTTATGTGCTTCTTCAATAATGACAGCCATTTCTTCTTGTGTTAATTGAGCACTTCCTGGCTCAACTCCTTTGGTCATAACTCCACCTGTAGCCATGATTTTAATTATATCGACACCTTCTTTAAGAAGGGTACGAGCTGCTTTTCGACATTCATCCTTGCCATCGGCTTCGATTCCATCTTGCCAACCATGACCGCCTGTCATACAAATGCATCTTCCAGCACACAACATATGTGGTCCTTGAATGAGTCCAGAATCGATACAATCACGAATCTGCATATCGTAATCGTTTGCAGTACCTAAAACACGGATAAAAGTAACTCCTGAATGAAGATAGTCTTCGCAGTGTTTTTGCGTATAGAATGCTTTCTCCATCAAACTAAACTTTTTATCGGTCCCAAAGCCGACAGGTTCCATAATGTGAACGTGGCAGTTAAAAAAGCCAGGGGTAACGACGTTGGCATGAATGACTTCTTCATTTGTTTCATGATATTCTTCAATGGAAACAATTTTTCCATCTTCAATTGAAATCAATTGATCTTTCTTTGGTGTATCACTCACACCATCAATCATTATTTTTGCGTGTACGACTAATTTACTCATAATAAAACTCCTTTTTATGTGATTATGAACCTTGAAAGAGAAATATGCAAGTTGTTTCAGAAAACAAATGTAAAAAAAGAGGGAATCCTTGGATTCCCTACAACATAGATTTAAATAAAATGTCGTTATAGTCTGGTAAAGGCCAGTCTTCTTTAGAAACATTGGTTTCAATCACATCCGTCAATTGACGAATTGTTTCCATTAATGGAAGTAATTCATCGGCCGCAAAACGAGCCGCTTGTTTTTCTGTTGTGGTTTCTTTGTTGATCAAAGATTCTAATGTATCTAAGTGATTGGATACTAATTCTAGAGGTGTATTGATGTTTTTTAAGATTTTAACTTCTAATGGAGCCTCAATGCCACTTGATTTTTTTGTTTGAATGATTTGAGCCAATTTAGCTTCATAACTAAAGATAGCTGGTAAGATTTGTTTTCGTAACATATAAGCCATTGTCTTAGCTTCAATTTGAACCACTTGGTAGTAGTTTGTGAGTAGGATACTTTCACGAGCATGCAATTCACTGGCTGAATATACATTGTGTTTTTCAAATAATTGTAGATTCTTTGGATCTGTATAGTGAGGAAGTGCATCCGCTGTTGTTTTAAGTTCTAATAAACCACGTTTTTGTGCTTCCTTTTTCCATTCATCGGAATATCCATTTCCAGAGAAAATGATACGCTTATGATTCTTTAATGTCTTTTGAATCAACGCAATCAAGGCTTTTGTCATATCTTCTTGTTTAACACATTCCAATTCATCCGCAAACTGTGTTAATTCTTCGGCTACGATTGTATTTAAAATAGTGTTTGGACAAGAAATGTTTAAGTTGGATCCAAGCATTCTGAATTCGAATTTATTACCTGTAAATGCGAATGGAGAAGTACGGTTACGGTCTGTAGAATCTTTTGCGATTGGAGGAAGGGTAGAAACACCAAGTTCCAATTTACGATCGATTGTATCTACATATTCATTTCCCGCTTCAATGGCTTCAAGAATGGCAGTTAGTTCTTCACCTAAATAGATGGAGATAATAGCTGGTGGAGCTTCATCTGCACCTAAACGATGGTCGTTTCCGGCACTGGCAACAGAGATTCTTAATAAATCCTGGTACTCATCTACACCTTTGATGATGGCAGCTAGAACGGTTAAGAAACGAATATTGTCTTTTGGAGAATCACCAGGTTCTAAAATGTTTTCTCCTTCTTCTGTACAGAAAGACCAGTTGTTGTGTTTACCACTACCATTGACACCATCAAATGGTTTTTCATGTAGTAAACATACCAATCCATGATGAGAAGCTACTTTTTGTAGAACTTCCATAGTCAATTGGTTTTGATCATTCGCAATATTTGTTGATGTAAATACAGGCGCTAATTCAAACTGACATGGAGCTACTTCTTTGTGTTCGGTCTTGGCATAAACACCTAATTTCCAAAGTTCTTCATCGACTTCTTCCATATAAGCTTTTACTCGTTCAGACAAACTACCAAAGTAGTGATCATCTAATTCTTGGCCTTTTACGGGAGCCGCACCAAATAATGTTCTTCCTGTTACTAATAAGTCTAGACGTTCTTTGAACATGTCTTCATCAATTAAGAAATATTCTTGTTCTGGACCTACCGTTGTTTTGATTTTATGAATGTTGTAACCCATAATGTTCAATAAACGAACAGCAGCTTTGTTTAAGGCATCATTACTTCTCAATAATGGTGTTTTCTTATCCAAAGCACTACCATCGTAAGAGCAGAATAAAGTTGGAATATATAAAGTCTTTTCTTTGACAAAAGCTAGAGAAGTTGGATCCCATGCGGTATATCCTCTGGCTTCGAATGTGGCACGCAATCCTCCACTTGGAAAACTTGAGGCATCGGGTTCACCTTTGATTAATTCTTTTCCTCTAAAATCTGAAATAACAGATGTTGGCCCTGTTGGATTGATAAACGCATCATGCTTTTCAGCCGTAATACCTGTCATTGGTTGGAACCAGTGCGTATAGTGAGTTGCACCCTTATCCATAGCCCAGTCTTTCATGGCGTTTGCGACTACATCTGCGATTTCTTTAGGAAGTTCCTTTCCTTTTTCCATCACATCCATCATTTGTTTGTAGACGGCATGAGGCAAGTATCTTTGCATAGCAGATGTACTGAATACGTCACATCCAAAATATTCATCGACAATTTTCATTTTTCTAGTATCCTCCTGTCGCGTATATAATATCATTATTTTCACAAATGTTTTGAGAAATTTTTCTTTTTTTCAAATAAACTTCATTTTTTTTCGTATAAGAGTATGTAGGCAACCTGTCATTTAGTTTCTAATGCATATAATTAAATCCTTCTTTGTTTATTAAAAAATGAAGGTGAAATTGTTTCTTGGTCTATGATAGTTCATTTAAACGTTGATACTAAATGTATCCATAGATTTATCTAACGAATCATTGTTACAAAAAGTTGTCAAACTACAAAGAAATATACAAAACCATACTCAAATATCAAGATGAACAGGTAAATGCCTACTAGAAAAGAGGTGCTTATGAGAAGCGCAAATTTATTAAATGATTTCGCCTTTAAGTATGTGTTTGGCGAAGATTGTAAGGAGGCTAATGATGCCTTAAAATCATTACTCACGGTATTTTTAGAAAGGAAAGTCCATCATGTGGTTGTTAAAAACTCAGAAATGGTGAAAGATTTCAGTAAAATGAAAAATCCAAGATTGGATCTGTTGGTTGAATTTGATGATCGAACGATGGTGGATTTAGAAATGCAGTTAAGACAAACTCAAGATCATCTGCCGATTCGCTTTAGTTATTATTTGGCTAGACTTCATGGTTCTCAAGAATTGGAAGGAAAATATTATGGAGAGTTAAAGGAAACAATTGTCTTAGTGTTCTTTAATGTGAATTTAATTGATAATCATAGAATGTGTAACACATTCACATTGAAAAATGAGGATGGCTTATCTTTTGTGAAAGAAACAGAAGATCGTATGAAGATACGAACGGTTGAAATGGCAAAGTTGGATGTAAACAAGCCGCTTGAAGAAATGAATGAACAGGAAAAGATGATTTATTACTTTTTGAATTGCCACAAAGGAATCGAAGATAGTAAAATTAAGGCGATGATAGAAAGTGATGGGGTGATTCAAATGTTAGAGAAGCGTGTAGAAACCATATCGGATGATGGTTGGAAAAAAATAATAGAAGATTTTAGAAAACTACATGAAAATGAAGAGCGAATGGAACGACAGCTCGAACTTGAAGAGGCTCATAAAGCAAAAGAAGAAGCAAAAAATGCATTACAAGAAGCGAATAAATTAAACCAAGAAGCTGATAAGAAAGTAGAAGAAGCTGATAAGAAAGTAGAAAAAGCAAATAAACTAGTGAAACAAATGGTTTGCAAGATGTATGAAGATGGTTTTAGTCTTGAACAAATTTCTGAATATTGTTCACTAAATGTGGATGAAATTCAGGTGTTGATAAAATCATAAATTTTCTGTTGCATTTAAAAAAATGTTTGTTTATAATAAAGCCATCCTTTGTAGAGGCAATGAAAAGAAGAAGTAGTCGTGGATGCTGCTGATAGTGAGTTCCTGATGGTGGAAATGGAACAGTAAGCACAGGGTGAACGTGTCTTAGAGCTAAGCTTTCGAAGATTGAGGAAGCTTCGGATACTCTCGTTATGAGTTAAGGGCTTGTACATTAGTGCAGGAAATAAGGTGGTACCGCGATTTTATAGTCGTCCTTGTATATTCAAGGACGGCTTTTTTTATTAGAAGGGAATGGTAGATATGAAAAAAGGATTTAAATTAATTTCGGCATTTTTAGTAAGTTTTATGATCATGATGTCTAGTATTATGCCTGCATTTGCCGATGAAACAGATACATCAACAACAGGCGATTTATTAGACAAGATTCAAGAAAGAGGAGAATTGATTGTAGGTACATCTCCTGATTTTCCACCTAATGAATTTATTGACTCAACAAAAACAGGACAAGCGCAATATGTAGGTTCTGATATTGAATTAGCAAAATATATTGCGAAAAAGATGGGTGTTAAATTAACAATCAAAGCCGCAAGTTTTGATACAGTTTTGGCAAATCTTCAAACTGAAGAAATTGATTTAGCAATTACTGGATTAGCTTATACACCAGCACGTGCGCAACAGATGGAAATGTCTATTGGATACAATATGACAGAGGATACTGGTGGACAGGCTGTTATTATCGCAAAAAAAGATGCAGATAAGTATAAGAAGTTAACAGATCTAACTGGCTTAAAGGTGGCTGCTCAACAAGGATCAATCCAGCAACAATATACAGAAGATCAAATTCCGGACGCAAAACTACAATCCATTTCAAGTATTGATGATGGTGTTGCCCTATTAAAGAATGGTACGGTACAAGCTGTTGCATGCTCTGAAGGTACAGCTGATGAATATATTGAAAAGAACTCTGAACTTGCGAAGTTAGATGAATTATTCAATATTGATCAAGATTATGCAGGTAATCGTGTGGGTGCTCCTTTAGGTGAAAAGAGATTGATGAAAGAAGTCAATAAAATTTTAAAGGAAGTCAATAAAAAAGGTTTATATGAAGAGTGGTATAAAGCGGCAAAGAAACAGAGTAGTGAACAATTTACTTTAACAGCGACTGGATTCTTTGGAACATGTGTTCAAATCGTTCAATATTGCTGGCCACAATTATTAAAAGGTTTAGGAATTACTTTAGGACTTGCTGCTATTACTGTTATTTTTGGTACAATTATTGGTGGATTATTTGCCCTAGTAAAACTATCAAAGAATAAAATCGTACAAGCGATTGCGGGCGTATATGTAGAATTGATTCGTGGAACACCACTATTACTACAATTATGGTTGTTCATCAATATTTTCTCTTATTTGACAAATGGAAATATGCCAATGATCGTGAGTGTAATTATTGCCCTTGTCATTAATTCAAGTGCATATGTGGCTGAAATTATTCGTTCAGGTATTCAATCTGTGGATAAAGGACAAAGAGAAGCGGCCAAATCACTTGGTATGTCAAATGTACATATGATGACTAAAATCATTATTCCTCAAGCTATCAAGAATATCTTGCCTGCCCTAGGTAATGAATTCGTTATGATGATCAAGGAAACATCTTTGGCAAGTACATTCTATATTGGAGAATTAATGACTGTTAACAGTGTTATTAAATCGGCTACTTATAAATCCATTGAACCATTAGTAATTGTTGGTTTGATCTACTTTATTGTTACATATTCATTATCAAAATTAATTAAATACATGGAAGGGAAGTTGAGTGTCAGTGACTAAGGAACTAATTGTTGTAAAAGACTTACATAAAAATTTTGGAGATCTTGAAGTATTAAAAGGAATTGATCAAACAATCCATCAAGGAGAAGTTGTTAGTATTATTGGACCTAGTGGTTCAGGAAAATCTACTTTCTTACGTTGTCTTAACTTATTAGAAAAACCATCTAGTGGACAAATCATTTTCGAAGGTATAGATATTGCAGCTGAAAATGTTGATATTGATACACATCGTAAAAAGATTGGAATGATCTTTCAGCACTTTAATGTATTTCCACATTTAACAGTTTTAGAAAATATTACCATCACACCAATTCTAGAACTTAAAACACCAAAGGCCCAAGCTGAAAAAGAAGCAATTGAATTGCTTAAAAAAGTAGGCTTGGAAGATAAGAAGGATGAATATCCAAGAAAATTATCTGGTGGACAAAAACAGCGTCTAGCTATTGTTCGTGCTCTAGCTATGCATCCAGATGTAATTTTATGCGATGAACCAACAAGTGCATTAGATCCAGAAATGGTAAAAGGTGTACTAGAAGTCATTAAAGAATTGGCGGATCAAGGAATGACAATTGTGATCGTAACACACGAAATGGGATTTGCCCGTGAAACAAGTGATCGCGTATTATTTATGGATGAAGGTATTATTCAAGAACAAGGAACTCCAGAAGATATCTTTGAACATCCACAAAATCCAAGAACCATCAAATTTTTATCGCAAGTACTATAAGCTTGGGCACATGCTCAAGCTTTTCTGTACGACAGGCAGTTGTGCTTATAGTTGATAATCAATCACCGATTATCAACTGTTTTATTTTAGAGACAATAAAGTACAAGATACTCGTAACACTATACAAAAGTCATTGAAGTAAAACAGTCCCAACAAGGTTGAAATACTTTGTCTACTAAGGATATAGCCAAGTAGTAAGCCATACTCAATGCATTCTCGTGAGGGAGTGTGTGAAGGGAGTTAAAGCGAGAACTCAGGCACCAATCTATCAATGCACATGTGGCGTTCAGTATTGATGATGCTGCGGAAAAAAGCAGAAATCCTATGAATAGATACCAATGACTATGTCGATATCTGTTAATACTGGATGTGAAAGCAGGAAGCATGAGTTCAAGGGAAGGCACAGATGATCCTGTGAGGTCTCCGTATTTAATGGACTACCATCTATAAGCGTAGCGAAGTGACGGATAGTGTACGGAGAAGTCAGAGTTACTAATAGTAGCAAAGAAGTTATAGAAATATAATGGAGCGAAGTGGTAACACCTTGTGAGCTTTGAGTAGATGTAGTTGTGTAAGTGTAAATTTTAAGAATATTCGTATTAACCTTAAAAGATATTACATGACAGTGGAAAGGAGATAAGAAAAGACATTATGAATGAACCATTAAAATTCAAATTATTTAGTGTGTATGGAAAAATACTACACAAAGATATTCTTACAGAAGCTTTTCGTAAAGTGAAGAAGAACAAGGGATGTGCCGGTATTGATAAAGTCAGTATCAAAGTGTTTGAGGAAAATTTAGATGAAAACATAGAGTTGATTTTGAATGAACTTCGAACAAAGACGTACAAGCCTTCTCCAGTAAGACGAAAGTATATACCGAAGAAAAATGGAAAGTTAAGACCTTTAGGAATACCAACTATTAAAGACAGGGTCGTGCAACAAGCACTGGTCACTAAACTTGAGCCCTTCTTTGAAGAAAACGTATTTCACGACAATTCCTGTGGATTCAGACCTAACAGAGATGTTAAGTTAGCCATCAAGAAAATTGTGTCTAGATTAGAAAGTGGATATCTATATATCTATGATTTTGATATAAAAGGTTACTTCGACAATATACCTCACAAGAAACTTATGAAAGTTATCAACAAGTATGTGTCAGATGGAACAGTACTAGACATGATTTGGAAAACACTTAAAGCAGGGTACATGGAAGATGAAATACGATATGAAACCGCAAGTGGTACACAACAAGGTGGAGTTATTTCTCCACTATTGGCGAACATCTATTTGAATGAACTTGACTGGGAACTAACAAAAGCAAATCTTGAATTCGTGAGGTATGCTGACGATTCGATAGTCATGTGTCAAACAAAGGAAGATTTGGAAAAAGCCAAAGTCATAGTTCATGAAACGTTACAACGTCTAGGCCTTGAATTGGCAGAAGATAAAAGTGATGATATTGATTTTCACGAGAAAGACTTTGATTTCCTAGGTTTTACGTTCAACCATTTAAAAATGTCTAAAAATAGACATGTCTATTACACGTTTGGACCATCCGTAAAATCGTTAAAGAAGTTTAAGAGTGATATTAAATCTGTCACCAAGAAGAGTTGTACATACTCCTTTGAGAAGTGGACAGAGATTTTAAACCCAGTCATAAGAGGTAAGTTTAATTACTTCCTTATTCCTTTTCAAGTTGCACGAGAAATCAGACTGTTACTTAACGAACGCGGGCGAGTTATGCATGGCATACCTGCTCTTGATATAACCAAATTAGATGGTTATGTGCGTCAAAGACTACGAGTAAGTTTCTCATGCCGCGGAAAGAAACATGGTGGACAAGCACAAGGTAAATTATTAACTGTCAAATATGATAACAAGTTTTTCATAAAATGTATGGGTCTAGTTACAGGTGCGTATATGAAGGCTCAAATAGTTTTCCCTGGAATTAACATTGATGATTTTATTTTATTGATGGATTCCAATAAAAAGAAAAGTACCTCTTCTCAGAGTAAAAAGAGGTTCTTTCAGTATGCATACACTAAATAAGTCGAATCACAACATTTAAGTCTTTTCTAAAATGTAACTCACATTGGTAAGCCGTATGCCTTAATAGGGCACGTATGGTTTGATAAGGGGCGGCAGAATTTAAACTCTGCCGCCTACTTTCTTATGGTATAATTTAATAAATTGGAGGAAATTGATATGAATTCAGAATGGTCATTAGACATATTGTACAAGGGATTTGATGATCCTAAATTTAGTGAAGATCTAACATCTTTTGAAAAGAAGGCAAAAGAATTGGATGAACTTTCAAAGACTTTAAGTCATGAAAATGAAAAGAAAGATCTTCTTCAAATTGTTAAAGTATTAGAAGAGTTTGAATTATTAGAAAAACATTTGAGTTGCTTTGGATCTTTGAGTCAATCCACAAATACGGCGAATGCGAAAGCGGCAGCAGCCATTGATAAAGTAGCTACTATCGCAAGTACAGCCAGTAAGGCTATGGCTGTATTCTCTCGCTATATTGCGGATATGAAAGATTTAAACAGCTATTTAGATTGTCCGGAACTTTGTGAATACAAATATTTTTTAAATGATATTCACGAAAGCGGAAAATATTTGTTAAGTGAAGACGTAGAAGAGGCACTTGCCAAAATGAATATTTCTGCAGGTTCTGCTTGGGAGAAGCAACAAAGTCTACTCACAAGTTCATTGGAAGTGGAATATGATGGTAAAAAGTTACCTTTGGCATCTGTTCGTAATCTAGCGTATGATGCAGATAAAGAAGTTCGTAAAGCTGCCTATGAAGCTGAACTTAAAAGTTATGCACCTATTGCGGATGCAGTAAGTTTTTCTTTAAACAACATTAAACTACAAGTGATTACCGAAGCTAAAATGCGTGGCTATACAAGTCCAATGGATATGACGCTACACCAGTCTCATGTATCCCAGAAAACATTAGATGCACTTCTTAGTGCAATGCAGAAATACTTGCCAGTATTCCATACGTATTTGAAAAGAAAAGCTGAAATGTTAGGGTATGAAAATGGCCTTCCTTGGTATGAATTATTTGCGCCAATTGGAAAATCAGCTACGACAAGTTTTACTCCAGAAACTACAAAAGAATATTTGGTTAATCATTTTAGACCATTTTCTGATGACTTGGCCGATATGATGGAAGAAGCTTTTGACAATAACTGGATTGATTTTTATCCACATAAAGGAAAAGTTGGTGGAGCTTTCTGCTGCAATATGCCGTTTGCGAAACAATCACGCGTATTAACTAATTTTGATGGAGGACTTGGAGACGTAGTTACTTTGGCTCATGAACTTGGACATGCATATCATGGATTAAACATTGAAAGTCATAGACCATTAAATTGGGAGTATTCTATGCCAGTTGCAGAAACGGCAAGTACATTCAATGAAAATATCATTATGAATGCAGTGATTGATGAAACAGAGGATAAAGAAGTTAAACTAGGTTTGATTGAAAATCAGCTTCAAGACTTATGTCAGATCATCTGTGATATTTATTCTCGTTACTTATTTGAAAAAGCCGTATTTGACAGAAGAAGTGATGAGTTCTTATTCAAGGATCAGTTGAATGAAATTATGTTGGACGCACAAAAACAAGCTTATGGCGATGGACTTGATCCAAATTGTTTACATCCATATATGTGGGTTTGTAAATCGCACTACTATTCTTCAGATCTAAGTTATTATAACTGGCCATATGCTTTTGGTGGATTGTTTGCGCGAGGCTTAGTTGTGAAATATCAAGAGATGGGTAAAGAAAAATTCGTTCCTAAATATAAAGAGATGTTACACACAACAACGGTTGCATCGGTAGAAGATACAGCTAAAGTATTGGGTATTGATTTAACGGATGAAGCTTTCTGGATTTCTGCATTAGAAACCGCAAAATCAAGAATTGAAGAATTTATCGAATTGTCGAAATAATTGCTTGGAAACAAGCAATTTTTTCTGCAAAAGTTCACAAATGATGATATAATCTATTGCGTTCGAATTTTTTCAAGGAGAGATTTAATGAGTACAGAAATGTTGATGAAAAATAGAGAACGTTTTATTAAAAACGTAAACAGTAATAAGAATGGTGCAGCCGCCCTTTCTTTAAGATTATTTTGTTACGCTAGATTTATGGCAGTAAAAAACCCGTATGCAGAAACGCATGACTGGGTATATGAAAACGAATTGACTAGTGTCCAAGCCAATCAATATGTATTCCGCTTACTGGATGGAAGTACAGAAAGACCATCTATGGATATGTTGATTCGTAAATTAAAAAGTGTTCGTTTGGTTCGTGATAGTGAAATGAATGGTAGAAAAATTTATGTCATCAAGTTCACGGATATCGAAATGGAAGAATTGATGAACAAGAGCATTATTGATAAGCCAAGCGAAAAGTTATTAAAAGAAAAGAAGTCTTCTGTAAAGAAAGAAAGAGAAGAAGTAGTAAATTCATCTTGGAAGGACATCTTTTTGAAAAACAGTAAAGGTGAGAACTTACAGATGTTACGTTTCTGGTTCTATATTCAGTATAATGCTGAAAAGAATGGAAAGAAATATGTTTCTAGAAGCCTAGCGTTAAGTGAAAGTGCGATTGAATATGTGTATAGGGGTATTCCTAAAAGAATGGAAGTTTTGCAGGATTTATTTGCACAAATGAAACAGATAAAGCTGGTTAAAGAAGATGTAGTTAAAAACGAAATAGTAGTTCGTCCAGCTAAACTAGAAGGTTTAGAAATCAAAAATTATATTAAGGATAAGCCTGTTGATTTAATGAGCTTTAATTACACGAATGTATAAGAAAACGACGAGATTTAGTTCTCGTCATTTTTATATATTTTATAATTGTTTTTGCCTGTTCGTTTTGTTTGATACAAGGCTTGATCGGCATGGCGATACAGTTCCATAAAGGTTGTTCCATCTTTAGGGGCAAAGGCAATTCCAATGCTGATGGATAATTTGAAATCTTTTAATTCTTCAATCTTTAATTCATTGACTTTTTGAAGTAGAGACTGAATTCTAGATTCAGCAATATTTTCATCTTGAATTAGAATAATAAATTCATCTCCTCCAATTCTTCCAACAATATCACTTTGTCTAAAATGATTCTTAAAGAGTAAGCCCAAGTTTTCTAAGACTTTATCACCTACCGCATGACCATAATTATCATTAACAGATTTAAAGGCATCTACATCAAGAATCAAGAAACAACAATGTTCTTTATTATTTAGTTTTTGATCAATGAGTTTTTGCGTTGTTTCCTTATTGAAAACGGAAGTTAATGGATCGATTTCAGATAAATGAATCAAATACTTATTTTCTCTTGAACTTGAATGAGCCAAATACACTATAAGACTCAATACAATCAATCCTAAAAATGTTGCCAATAAAGTTTCATAGTGAATAATAAATGTATATGATTCTTGAGCTGCATGAACCGGTACGATATAGCCGACCATCCAATCATTGATTTTTAGTGGGGAATAAGCTAAATATAAAGATTCTTTCTTTTTTGTTTGAATCAAGACAAGATCTGATTTTTGGCTCTTAAAGTCGGTTTTGATTTTCTTTTGATTACAGACATTAAATAAATTATCGACTGTATTTAGTTTATGTTTTTTTTCATACTGTTTATTTCTAGTGATTAGATTTCCATCTTGATCGACAATAAAACTTTTTCCTTGTCCCTCAAACAGATCATCAAACAACATATTGCCTAGTTTTGTGACATTGTAAGAACCGCCTACTACACCAATGACTTGTCTATCTCTAAAGATGGGCACGCATAAAATAACACGTGTTTGTTGATCAACACTGCTTTCTAAAGGATCTGAAAGAGATTGTTTGCCTTGCATAGATTCTTTAAAATATCGACGATGAGCTACATTTTTTATGACTTCATTATCATATAGAGCATTTCCATTTGGATCGATGATTGCCGTTCGATTTAAATCTGTATTATGCATAAAGGCTTGAATTAAAGAAACATTATCCTCTGAAAATAAATCTTGAGATTTAGATAGTTCTTGTGCAAGTACATTTAAATAGGAATAGTTGATATTTAATATTGTATTTAAATGCTCACTTTGCCTTACAACATTGGTAATCAGAGTTTTTCTAGAATTATTTTCAACCGCAATTGAAACGCCGTTAAAGAAGATCGCGATTCCCATAATCAAAGTCAAAATGAAAGTGATAATTGCGACAATATAGTTCGTAATGAATTTTTTTCTTGGAAAATAATGATCTTTCATATGGGAACTCCTTTTTCTAATTATATCAAGAATTATGTTAAAAGAGTATTAAATTATATACAAC
>ENA-OZEB01000300-OZEB01000300.1-human-gut-metagenome-genome-assembly--contig:-NODE-300-length-16346-cov-4.212940_pt1 | contig 16346 bp, 12 predicted proteins | sample MGYA00245060_ERZ653593 | MGnify/ENA primary metagenome ERZ653593 (study PRJEB26926, sample SAMN06164989) | human gut metagenome | biome: ENVO:00009003; feature: ENVO:2100002; material: ENVO:00002003... | reverse complement strand
CGGCAGCGTCAGATGTGTATAAGAGACAGAGATATGAGGCTGCGAATCAGCTGCTCGGCCTAGACTTACGCCTGCTGCCAGGTGTCGACGAGCTCCTTGGCCGCGGCGTAGGGGTCATCGGCGCTGCAGACGGCGCTCACCACGAAAAAGCCGTCGACGCCGGTGGCCTTGAGCTGTGGCAGGTCGGCCGTCTTGACGCCGCCGCCCACCACGATGGGCACGGGGCTTGCCGCGTGGAGGGCGGCCAGGTCCTCAAAGCTCTTGGTGATGATAGAGCCGTCGGCCGCGCGTCCGCAGTCGCGCTTGGTCTCGGTCTCGTGGAGTGGGCCGATGCCCAGGTAGTCGACTAGGCTCATGTCGGCGGTCTTGACGTACTCGAGCATCTCCTCGCAACGGGCGGAAAGGCCCACGATGGCGTTGGGCCCCAGCAGCTTGCGACAGACCTCGACGGGAATGTCGCTCTGGCCCACGTGCACGCCGTCGACAGCAATACCCTGCTCGCGCGCGGCGAGTACGCAGTCCAGGCGGTCGTCGATCAGCAGGGCAACCTGACCGGTTTTGCCGGCCTGTGCGATTGCCTGCGCGGCGTCGCCCGTCAGCGCAATGATCTCGCGGGCGCTTGCCACCTTGGAGCGCACCTGGATGCAGGTAAAGCCGGCGTCGAGCGCCTGGGCCACCACATCGCCCACGGGACGCCCGAGCGTGTTTTCGGGGCCGAGTACCAGATAGGCCGAGATATCAAGGTTGTCGCGGATGCTCATCGTGCTTCCTCCTGCTTTTTGATCTGCGCTTCCATGCGTTCGAGCTTGCCGGTCATGGTGTCGGTAAATCCGGGTCGAATATCGGCTTTGAGCACGACTTCGGTGCGGATGCCCTTGCTCGCCAACACAAAGGTTGCGTCGCGCACGACCTGCATGACCTCGTCCCAGTCGCCCTCGATCTCGGTGAACATGGAGGTGGTGCGGTTGGGCAGGCCGCTCTCGCGAATGACACGCACGACCTCGGCGACCTCGGCGGATAGCTCATCGCCGGTGCCGCACGGGGCGATGGCCACGGCGACGAGCGTGTTCATGCCGGCATTGGTTGCGGGCTCGGACATGGCCTATGCCTCCTCGAGCTCGAGTCGGTTATCGGCGATGTCTTGGGCGGTTGCGCGGTAGAGCTCGTCGATAAAGGCGACCTTAAAGCTTGCCGGGGCGTCGGCGACAGCGGCGGCACGCGTGCCGGCCACGTTGTAGACGGCGGTGCCGCAGACGGCTGCCGTAAACGGGTCGGCGGCGCAGGCGTACACGGCCAGCACGCCGCCCTGCGAGCAGCCGCAGCCGGTGATCTTGGACATGAGCGGGCTGCCGCCGTGAGACTTGGCCACCGTCGTGCCGTCGGTGATCAGGTCGACTTCGCCCGAGACCACAACGGCGCCACCGGTGTGGCGAGCGAGCGCCACGGCGGCACCACGGGCGGCGTCGACCGTGTCGGTGGTATCGACACCGCGCACGCGGCTCAGATCGGCCGCCTCGCCCTCAAGACCCCACAGGCCGGCGAGCGCGATAATCTCGGAGGCGTTGCCGCGCACGATGGCGGGCTTGTACTGCTTGAGCTCGTTGACCAGCTGGGTGCGCAGGCTACCGATACCCAGGCCCACCGGATCGAGCACCCAGGGCTTACCGGCGTCGTGTGCCGCCTTGGCCGCGCGGGGAATCGTTTGCTCGTAAATGGGGAAGAGCGTGCCCATGTTGAGATAGATGGCGCCGCCGCCGGCAACGAGTGCCTCGCCCTCGTCGGGCAGATAGACCATGGCGGCCGATCCGCCCACGGCGAGCTGCGCGTTGGCGACAAAGTCGATCGTCACCGTGTTGGTGATGGAACCGGCCATCGGATTGGTAGCGCGAATCTCCTCCACGGCCTTGACCATATGTTGCTTAAGCTGTTCCGAATCAATCACTGCACATGCCTCCTTGGCATAGAAAAGGGGCGCTGTGCATAGACAGCGCCCCTGTAAAGGCGGCATGCTCCCTACGCCAGCATTAACTGACAGGTTCAAAGGATTGGGCCCATTGCCCTCTCAGCCTTGTGGTTTGCACCGCCGGCACTCCCGCATCGAATCTGTTGTTCCCTATACTAGCGCACCTGCCAAAAAGGGACAGGTTTATTTTGGCAGGTAACAACTGGGACTTTGCGTTTTCCCAGATGAAACCTGCCGAAATAAACCTGTCCCTTTTTGGCAGGTCGGTACAATAGATGGGATTAAGAATGACCGAGGGGACCTTATGATCAAACTTGTGCTGACCGATATGGACGATACACTGATTCCAGCCGGGCATGACGGCGCCAGCGACTACGCCATTGAGGGTATTCATGCCATGCAGGCGGCGGGTTTGCACTTTGGGCCGGTTTCGGGTCGTCAGCCGTCCGCGATGGGCTGGATGTTCCGCAATCGCTCCGAGTGCTTCTCGACCGGTGCGTTTTGCAACGGCCAGGTGATGTTTGTCGATGGCGAAGTAGTCGCTTCGCGCGCAATCGATAACGATGTCCTTATGCGCTTAGCCGATTATTTTGAACAGGAGACCGACGATACGTATTTGAAGGTCTACCGTCTGGGTGATGACTTTTGGAATAACGATGCCTATTGCGTGACAAGCGATCCCGAGCGTGTGCGTCGCGCCATGAAGTCAGGCGGCAACGCGTGGCTCAAGGGCGAAGAGGCTCCCTGTCGTCCTGTCGTTGACGATGCCCCGGTATACAAGGCGAATATCTGGAGTGCCCGTTCGCGCGAGGAGCTCGCCGAGCTGCGCGAGCGTGTTGCCGCTGAGGTGCCGGAGCTCTCACTCGTGTTTCCCAACAACCGCGTGCGCCTGTTCGACGTTCTTCCGACCGGCTGGGACAAGGGCTGCGCTGCGCTGGAGCTGGCGCGCGCTTTGGGCCTGACGCCCGACGAGGTGGCCGTATTTGGCGATTCCGATAACGATTTGCCCATGATCGATGCCGTTCCTAACTCCGTTGCAGTCGCCAATGCCAACGAGGCCGTCACGGCTGCCGCACGCTGGCATATTGGCGCTGCGGCAGATGATGCGGTTGCCGGGGCTCTGCATCAGATTGCCGCCTGCGCCGCGACGGGGGAGATGCCGTCGTTTATGAGCCAAATGGACACGGCGGGTTTTGACGTCACGAACGTCTAGGGAGAAAGCCATGAAGCTCCAGCAACTCAGATATGTCGTCAAAGTTGCCGAATGCGGCAGCATCACCGAGGCCTCGCGCCGGCTCTTTGTGTCGCAGCCTTCGATTACCGCGTCGATCCGCGATCTCGAAAACGAGATGGGTGTGCATATCTTTGAGCGCACCAACAAGGGTGTCATTGTGTCCGAGGAAGGCGAGACCTTCTTGGGGTACGCGCGCCAGGTGCTCGACCAGGCCGACCTGCTCGAGGGCAAGTACAAAGGTACGTCCGAGCAGGTGCCGCACTTTAGTGTGAGCTGCCAGCATTATTCCTTTGCCGTTAATGCGTTTGTCGATGTGATCCGCGAGTTCGATGCCGCGCGCTACGACTTTACCCTGCGCGAGGAGCAGACCCACGAGATTATCGAGGATGTCGCGCATATGAAAAGCGAGCTGGGCATCCTGTATCTGTCGGAGCACAATCGCGAGGTCATCGAGCGCATGCTGGTGGCCAACGAGCTCGTGTTCGAAGGGCTCTTCTGCGCCACGCCGCATGTCTTCGTCTGCGCCGACCATCCGCTGGCGGGCCGCTCCAGCGTGACGCTCGAGGATCTGGAAGACTACCCGTTCCTGTCCTACGAGCAGGGCAGCTATAACTCGTTTTATTATTCCGAGGAGCTGACCTCGACCTTTGAGCGTCGCAAGAATATCCGCGTGCGTGACCGTGCGACGCTGTTCAATTTGGCCATGGGCCTCAACGGCTACACGGTATGCTCGGGCGTGATCAGCCACGAGCTCAACGGCCCCGGCATTATCTCGATTCCGCTCGACGTGGACGAGTACATGGAGATCGGCATTATTACGCGCAAGAACACGACGCTCACGCGCTACGGTCGGGCCTATATCGACGCGATTCGTCAGCATATCTAGGCTGCTGTGCTCCGCACGGTTCAAGTCTCTTTATGACAGTCCAGACTGATATAGGAAGCATCTATATCAAACTGTTATAAACGTATATTTTACGATGGCCATATGAGCGCTCATACTCTGTCCCAGTAAAGCAACCAATGCAAAGGGAGATATCTATGAGCACTTCGATTCAACCGAACGCGCCGTTTCGCGCCGATATCGTCGGCAGTTTTCTTCGTCCGCAGGCTGTAAAGGATGCCCGTGCCGCCTATGTCGCGGGTAAACTTGACGCTTCCGGCCTTAAGGCCGTCGAGGACGATGCTATTCGCGATTTGGTGGCAAAGCAGAAGGCCGCCGGCCTGCAGGTCATCACCGATGGCGAGTTTCGCCGCAGCTACTGGCACCTCGATTTTATGTGGGGGCTGAACGGCGTCGAGCGTCGCACCTCGCGTACGGGATATATGTTCCACGACGAGGAGACCACGGCCGATACCGCCGTGGTGACTGGCTCCATCAGCGGCGAGAACCACCCCTTCGTCGAGCACTTTAAGTTTGTCAAGGCACTTGAGGGCGAGGACCACGTTGCACGCCAGACCATCCCGGCGCCTATCCAGACGTTCTCTGAGGTCACGCTCGACCGCTGCGATGGCCAGCAGGAGAGCCTGCGCGCTGTCTATAAGACCGATGAGGAACTTGCCGACGCCATCGCAGCCGCTTATCGTACGGTGATCGCCGACCTGTACGCTGCAGGCTGCCGCAACATCCAGTTTGATGACTGCACCTGGGGCATCTATTGCGATACCGACTTTGTGTCCAAGACCGGCATGAGCCCGGTTGATCTGCAAAAGGTGAGTGAGCTGGGCGTGGCGCTCAACAACGCCGCTATCGAGGGCAAGCCCGACGACCTGGTCATTAACACGCATGTGTGCCGCGGTAACTACCACTCTACCTATGCCTTCGAGGGTGGCTATGACCCCATCGCGCCATACCTGTTCGCAAACGAGGATGTTGACGCATTTTACCTGGAGTTCGATACGCCGCGCGCCGGCGGTTTTGAGCCGTTGAGGTACGTTGCCCCTGGCAAGAAGGTCGTGTTGGGCCTGGTGACCACCAAGGCCGCTGAGCTTGAGGACGAGGATGCCATCGTCGAGCGTATTCACGAGGCTGCAAAGTATGTTCCGCTCGAGAACCTGTATCTGTCTCCGCAGTGCGGCTTTGCCAGCTGCGAGATTGGCAACAAGCTGACCGAGGACGAGCAATGGGCAAAGATCGCGCTGGTCAAGCGTATTGCCGAGCGCGTTTGGAAATAGCGGTAACGTTCGCAGGTGACGGCGCGTGCGAGACATGGCGCATCGCGTACAATGGTTCGGATCGTATCGTTCGGGCAGGTAATCCGCTATGCTCGAGCGCCCTTCCATTTTGAAAGGACTCTCATGTCCCAGTCCTCGACGCCCGCCGCCAGCGATGCCATCTACGACGCATCGTCGCTCGGCCGCCCGCGCATGTTTTTGCTCGGTCTGCAGCACCTGTTTGCCATGTTTGGCGCCACCGTGCTGGTGCCCGTGCTCACCGGTCTCTCGGTTTCGGCAACGCTTTTGTTTGCCGGTTTGGGCACGCTGCTGTTCCACTTCCTGTCGCGCGGTAAGGTGCCGGCATTTTTGGGCTCATCGTTTGCCTTTATTGCCGGTTATGCCGCAATCGCGCCCAACGGCGAGACCGAGCTTTTGCCCTACGCTTGTCTGGGCGTTGCTTGCGCCGGCCTGCTTTATCCGGTGCTTGCGGCGCTCTTCCGCGCCTTTGGCGCCAAGCGTGTCATGCGTTTCTTCCCGCCGGTGGTGACTGGCCCCATCGTCATTTCGATCGGTCTGATCCTGGCGAGCTCCGCTATTGCTAACTGCCAGACCAACTGGCTTGTGGCTGTCATTGGCGTTGCCGTTATCGTCATCTGCAACATCTGGGGCCGTGGCATGGTCAAGATCGTGCCGATTTTGCTGGGCGTTGTGGTGAGCTATGCCGTTGCGGCTGCGCTCGGCGAGGTTGATTTCTCGGGCGTTGCCGCCGCTCCGTGGGTCGGTCTGCCCATCGTGTGGGACAACACCGTGTTTGCACTCTTTGGGCCGCAGTTCGATAACGGTCTTGCCACGACGGCCATCATCACCATCATGCCGCTGGCCTTCGCGACCATGATCGAGCATATCGGCGATATCTCTGCTATCGGTTCGACTTGCGAGCGCAACTACATTGCCGATCCCGGTCTGCATCGCACGCTGCTCGGCGACGGCCTTGCCACGATTCTGGCTTCGCTCTTTGGCGCTCCGGCCAACACTACGTATGGCGAGAACACCGGCGTGCTCGCCCTGACGCGCGTGTTCGACCCGCGCGTAATTCGAATTGCCGCGTGTTGCGCCATCGTGCTTTCGTTCTGCCCCAAGTTCGCCGCGGTCATCGCCGCCATGCCGGCATGCGTTATCGGCGGTGTGTCGCTCGTGCTCTACGGCATGATCAGCGCTGTGGGCGTCCGCAACCTCATCGAGAACCAGGTCGATTTCCAGAACAACCGCAACGTGCTGGTTGCCGCGCTGGTGCTCGTGCTTTCGCTCGGCATCGCGTACAGCACCGCCGGCGCCATCGTGTTGGAGCTGGGCGGCGTGACCATTTCGCTGTCCGGCATTGCCGTGGGCTCACTGGTGGGCATCGTGCTCAACGCCATCCTGCCGGGTAACGACTTTGAGTTTGATGTCTCCGAGCTTGAGGAGGCTGCTGAGTAGCAGCTGCGTTCAGCTAAAACAAGATATGGTGCCCATGCGTATATGCGTGTGGGCACCATTTTTAATGCGTCAGTATCCAGTGGATGCCGCGGGCCATGCGTAAGTCGGTTTGGGCAAAGTGATTGCCGGGGTTGAGCTCCAGCGTTGTTGGAATGCCGCGCTCGACGAGCAACGCTTCCATCGCGCGTGTGTCGTCGAGTACATGCCGCATCATGCGGTTGGGCGTCTTGGTTTCCTTTTTGCCGAGTGACAGGTAGACGGCTTGCGGGCTGCCGGCAAAAGGGGCCGTGCTGGCACGGTCGACAAAGTCGGGAAACCATAGCGACCCCGATGCGCTCGCGGCGCGGTCAAAGGCGTCGGTTTGCCAGAGGGACCAGAGTGCGAAGAGGCCCGCGAGCGAGTAGCCGGCAATGCCGCGCCAGGTGGGCGGCTGAGGAAGCGACGACTCGACCTGGGGGATTATCTGATTCAGCAGCTCATCAAGAAAATCGGCAGCTTGGCCGCCGAAAGGCTCGGCATCGCGTACGGTCCCGGCGCATGCCCAGGGGCTCAGCTCGCGATTCCAATCGAGCCCGCCAATGGTGACGAGGGCGAAAGGCGGACAGTCGAGCTCTCGGCAACACTTATAAACCTCGCTGCCGTCGCCCACGACCACAGGAAGGTAGATGACAGGCGCGCTTTCCGTATGATTCGAATAAACGGTTATCTGCTTTTGATGCGCTTCCATGACGGGCTTCTCTCAGTGTTGTGATATCGGCAGCCCCAATTGTCGCACGCCAGCGTATGCCGGTTGGGCTAGACCAAAGACAATCTCGTGCATCCCCTGCGGACGCATATGGAAAACGCCACCGCCGGAGGGGAGCTCGGCGGTGGCGTTGTTAAACGGTGCTGGGGCTCGGGGCCTTCGCGGGAGCTGCCATGTGCGCAGAGGCGTCTAAGAACGCTTACGGCTCGCCATGGTGCCTGCGGCGATAGCGGCTGTTCCCGCAAGGACGGTTGCCACGATGGCCGCACCCGAGGTGTCGCCGGTTGCCGCGAGCACGCCGGTAGTCTTGGCTTTCGTGGTTGAAGCCGCAACGGCCTTGGTCGGCTTTGAGCCCTCAGGCTTGGGGTTCTGCTTGGACTCCGCGGGCTTGCTTTCTGCGGGCTTGGTCTCGTCGGGCTTGGGGTCTTCCGGCTTGGCTACCTCGGGAGGTGCGATGGTCGTACTTTTGGCGACTGCTTTGATATAGAGGGAGTCGACCGTGGCGTCGCCCGTGCCGATGGCTTGGCCTGCCTCGTAGATGCCGTCACGGAGCTTGCGATAGTCAATGACCTTGCCGCCTTCGGGCGTCTGGATGGCGGCGTTCTCAATCTTGATGGTGCCGATTGTCTTGCCGTCAGCGCTCATGGCACGGGCAAAGATTGCCGCTGTATCTCCTTCGGCCGTTACCTTGCTGCGGATGATCGAGATGACTGCGGGTGTGACGCCCTCGCTGGTCTGGGCGATGATGCCGATGTTCTCGCCTTGGGGTTCGCGCCTCGTCTCGCCATCTTGGTTTTCGCTGTAGGGGATGGGGCCGTCGCCGTTCTCGACATAGCGGGCTATGGCCTTGACAACGGAGTCGCTGATGTAGATGTGGCCGCCCTTCTCGTTGGGTCGATCGTTTCTGGTGGAGAATGCAGCCGAAACCTCGCCTTCCGCAAACGCGTCCACGGTGGAGCCGTTCTTGACGACGATGTCGTCCTGGTAGGTGAAGAGGGCGTTGGCGCCACCGTATCTGCCTTTACTTGCACGGACCGTCACGTTTGCATGATCGAGGGTGATGCCCTTGTGGGCATAGACGCCATATTCAACACCGTTTACGTTGAGGGAGGCGTTTGTGGCTGCGAGGCTGCCCTTGGCCTCGACGGCAGCGTCTTCCTCGGAGCTTGCCTTGACCTGGCTGCCGTCCGAGATGTTGATATTGTCGCCGCTCCAAAGGGCCTCACCATCGGCTGAGCTTGCCTCGACCGTCCCGCCACCCTTGATGGTGAGGTTCTTGTCGGCTCCAATACCCTTGTCCTTGGTAGCCCTGGCGGTGACGGCTCCGCTGTCGTCAATCGTGATATTGCCGTTTGCCCTGATGCCATCCGATGCACCCGTGGCGTTGACGTTGCCCGAACCTTTGATAGCGAGATCACCTCCGGCATTGATGGCATCAAACCCAGTGCTCGTGGCGTTGACGGATCCGGCTCCGTCGATGTTGATATTACCCGTGGTGAGGATAGCGTCCTCAGTAGATGTCACGCTGAGCGTGCCGCCCTCGTCGCCTTGGATATTGAGCTCGGCATTCTCGTTAGTGCCATGAGAAACGTTGATGCTTTCGATCCATTCGGCAGTGACGATGTTGGTTCCCGAGTAATTCACGTTGAGCTTGCCTGCGGCCTGGATCTCGCCGCCGTTATAGTTGTTGAGCTTCAAGTCGTCGGCGCCGTCCCACGACCAGGTACCGGCCTCGTCGCTCGCCGCGGTGTTGTACTTGTTGCCGCCGACCTTGACCCATTCCGCTGCGAGCGAGACGCTCGGCATGAGCAGCGAGCTCACCGTGAGCGCGCAGGCCAGGCCGCAGACGATGCGGCGCGTCACGCGGCGCCAGCTGCCGTGTGCGAGCAGCGTGCGACGGCACACGTCGGGCTCGACAAAATGGGCTCCAGAGGTTTTGTCATTGCGATTGGGGGTCGTGAACAAGGCGGCCATGGTTACTCCCATCCTCATAGGGCCTATGCGATTAAGCCCAGCATATCTGCAGGATGTAGCCGGCGGTAGTGCCGTTTGGAGGGCAAAATGTCCAAAACTTGGGAAGCAAAACATCGCGCGTCTGTGCGTTGCCTGGCTTTAAAAGAAAAGCGCGGAGCCGCTCGATGCGACTCCGCGCTTTGGTGTTCTGTTTTAGCAGACTATGCCGTTACGCTACGAAGAAGTAGACGAGGAAGGCGAGAGCTGCGATCCACATGAGCGGCTTGATCTTGGAGGCCTCGCCCTTAAAGAGCGCGACGATCACGTAGGCGATAAAGCCTAGGCCAATGCCGGCAGAGATGGAGTAGGTGAAGGGCACGCCGGCGACAATCATGAACGCCGGGAAACCCTGCGACACGTCGGACCAGTCGATCTCGGAGGCCTCGCTCATCATGAGGTAGCCGACGTAGACCAGAGCACCGCAGGTGGCGGCGCTGGAAACGATGGTGACGATGGGGGAGAAGAACGCGGCGAGAATGAACAGCACGCCGGTGGTGACGGAGGTGAGGCCCGTGCGGCCACCGTCGGCGGCGCCGGAAGTGGACTCGACGAAGGGGGTGATGGAGGAGACACCCATGAAACCGCCCACAGCAGCGGCGGCGGAGTCGACGATCAGGATCTCCTTGATATTCTCGACGTTGCCGTCGTCGGTGAGGAACTCGCCCTGCTTGGCCACGGCCATCGCGGTGCCCATGGTGTCGAAGAAGTCACTCATGAGCAGCGAGAACGAGATGACGAGGAGCGCGGGGTCGGTAAGGACCTTGACGATGGCGGGCACGCCGCCGGCGTCGGCGATGGGGCCACCGATGCTCGAGAAGTCGAGCGGGGCGATGATACCGGTCGGAGCATGGGTCACACCTAGGGGGATACCGGCGATGACGGCGACGACGATGCCGATGAGCAGCGAGCCGGGGACGTTGCGGCAGGCGAGGGCGACTGTCACCAGGATGGAGATGATGCCGACGATGAAGGTGGGGGAGGTGATGTCGCCCAGACCGACGAGTGTACCGGCGCCAGCGGTGATAATGCCGGCATCGCACAGGCCAATCATGGCGATGAACAGGCCCAGACCCACCGAGATGGCGTGACGCAGGACAACCGGGATGGCGTCCATGATGGCCTCGCGCAGGCCACAAAGCACGAGCAGCAAGATGACGATACCCTCGAGGAAGATGACGCTCATGGCCACGTGCCAGTCACCGCCGCAGACGGTGGTGGTGATTCCAGCGATCATCGCGTTGACGCCTAAGCCCGACGCGCAGGCGAGCGGGCGGTTGGCGAAGATGCCCATGCAGATGGTCATGATGCCGGCGCCCAGGCAGGTGGCGCAGGCGAGCGCTCCCGCATCGATGCCAGCGCCCGAGAGCACCGCGGGGTTGACGGCGATGATGTAGGCCATCGCCAGGAATGTTGTCAGTCCAGCGCGGAGTTCGGTCCCGATTGTGGACTTGCGCTCGCTGACGTGAAATAGTTCGTCCATGCATACCCTTTCCTTGCTCGGCCCCGAGTTTAGGCCGATTGACACGAACTCAACTACTATATCGCCTTTGAAAGGCTGATGTTCCTCGCATGTTGATGTTCGGCGCTTTGTAGCAGACAGACGGTATTTTTCGCATGAAAATGTGTGGGTACCGTATACTTAAGCAGTTACAACGACCCCTATGGAGGAACGTATGATTAAAGAGCTCTGCCACGACGAGGCTATTCTGTCCCAGCGTTGCGAGGTTGCGACCGTCGAGGACGAGTCGGTGGCACAGGACCTGATCGATACCATCAAGTCGCTCGACGATGCCGGCTGCCTTGCCGCTAACCAGATTGGCGTTACCAAGAAGGTCTGCGTCTACCTGGACGACGCCGGCGAGCCCCACGTGCTCTACAACCCCCGTCTGGTGTTTGGCCTGGGTGCCAGCAAGATGGAGGAGAGCTGCCTGACGCACGAGGAGGTCACCAAGTCCACGCGCTATATCAAGTGCAAGGTCGCTTATGACGTGATCGTCGACGGCAAGATGCGCGAGCGCAAGCAGGACTTTGTGGGCTTCGAGGCGCAGATGATTCAACACATGATTGACCACTGTCTTGGAAAGTTGGTCTAAGGGGACCAAAGCACCGCACTTCGTCTCTTTTGGCCCGGGCATGACATTGTTGTCATGTCCGGGCTTTTGTGTTTAGCGCCTTTTTGTTTGGAGACAATGAAATTAGCAAGAACGTAAAGCTAGGAGGCGCTATGTGTACGAGTATTCGATTTACCGATAATTCTGGCCACATGTATCTGGGCCGCAATCTCGACTGGAGCTTTGACTACGGCCAACAGGTTCGCGTGATGCCGCGCGGGTTTCACATTCCGTATTCGTTTATCGACGACGCGACAGCGGCACACGCGGTGATCGGTATGTGCATCGATTACAAGAACTACCCTATGTTCTTCGATTGCGGCAACGATGCAGGCCTTGCCGTGGCGGGTCTCAATTTCCCGGGTTATGCCGAGTATGCCGAGGACCCTGTCGACGGCAAGACCAATATCGCGGCCTATGAGTTTCCCCTGTGGGTGGCAGCGACGTTCTCGACGGTCGATGAGGTCGAGGCTGCGCTGCGCGATACGGTGATTGTCGCCAAATCTGCCGGAGAGGGGCTGGGCGTGTCGCTGCTCCATTGGATTATCGGCGACAGCCAGCGTAGCATCGTGGTCGAGATGATGGCTGACGGCCTGCATGTATACGGCGATCCGGTCGACACCCTCGCCAATCAGCCCACCTTCCCGTGGCACATGGAAAACCTCCGCACCTATATCACCGCCACAAGCGATTTTCCGCAGACGGCGACATGGCGTGGCGCCGAGCTTAAGCCCTATGGAGCCGGTGCCGGCATGCGCGGCATTCCGGGCGATTGCTATTCGCCGAGCCGTTTTGTAAAGGCGGCGTACCTCAATGCCAATTACCCACAAAAGGAGAGCGAGACCGAAAACGTCGTTCGCATGTTCCGCTCGCTCGAGGGCGTGGTGATGATCGAGGGAGCGTCCAGGATGGGCGATGGCAAGTTCGAGAAGACTATCTACACCGGATGCTTTAGCGCGCGCACGGGCAATTATTACTACGCGATGTATGGGGATCCGTCGATTCGCTACGTGAGCCTGATGGATGCCGAGGGCGCGAGCTCCGATAGGCTCGTGGTTCCCGAGCCACGCCGTTCGTAGCCGCTAGCTTTACTGCAATGCAAAGCGGCCCTGCGTCTCTCGTGAGGTGCAGGGCCGCTGTCGTTGATTTGTGACGTCACTAGAAGTTGACGTCGTTGAGTTGTTCGCTCTCGAGGCCGTCGAGCTGTTGCTGTTCGGGCGTATCGGCGACGCTCTCGAGCAGCTCGGTGGGATCGACGTTCATGTTTCTACCGGCCTCGTTGCCGTTGACCAAGTCGTCCGAGAAGATGTCGACTTCCATTTCCTCGGCTTCCTCGATCTGAACTTCGAGCGGCACCTGGGTGCGCACGAGTTTGACTGCCGGGCGCATGCGGGCAAAGAGGGGCACGTACTCGATGATGATGGCCGAGTTCTCTAGACCGTACCAGCGTGCCGGGCTTCCGCAGGCGCGGCGGACGGCGTACTTGATGGCCATCACGCGGTGGTCGTTGCGGTTGATGTCCGTTTCGGGGGCGAGCATCTTGCGCAGCATGCAAAAACGGAAGTCGCCCACGTTGCCGCGTGTCTCGTAGATGGAGTAGGTGTGATGCTGCGGCGGCAGCTCACCCGATGCCATCAGGTCGCCAACGATCTGGCGCAGGTAGGCATTGATGCGCTGGTTGACCTTAAAGCCCAGGTCCAGGCGCACGCGGAACAGGAAGTCCGTGCCAAAGGTCTCGACGGAATACTCGTGCGTATAGGGCTCATCGGTAACGTACACGTTGATGAACCAGTATGCCTTGGCGCGCTTGGGATGCTTATCCAAGATGGAATAGAGCACATCGCGGTCGAGCGTGAGCGGGTCGGGGCTGTTGGTGAGGAACACCAGGTTGTCGGCAAGCACGGGATAGGTCTCGTCGTTGCGCAGGCGGTCGAGCTGGTCAATGTACTTGGAGACGGGCAGCAGGATGGTCTGCGTGCGCTCGATGGCGGTGCCGCGGCGCCACACGTACATAAGGCCAAACAGCAGCGCGGCCAAGAAGATCATGACATAGCCGCCGTCAAAGAACATGGTGAGGCACGAGGCAAAGAAGCACAGCTCAATGGCGCCAAAGAGCAGTGCGAAGACGCAGGCACCCAGTTTGTGCTTGAGGATGCCGGCGATATAGCTCGTCAAAAGCGTCGTGGTCATGAGCATGGTCACGGTGATGGCGAGGCCGTAGGCGCTCTCCATGCGCTCGGAGTTCTGGAACAGCAGCACGATGAAGATGCAGCCGACCCACATGATGTTGTTGACGAGCGGAATATAGAGCTGGCCCTTGGTGTCGCTGGGGTAGTGGATGCGCAGGTGCGGCATGAGATTGAGACGGGTTGCCTCGGATACCAGCGAGAACGAGCCGGTGATGAGCGCCTGCGAGGCGATGATGGCCGCTACGGCCGAAAGCACGATGGCAAAGGGGCGCAGGGGCTCGGGAAGCATCATGTAGAACGGGTTGACGATATCCATCGCGAGCATCTGGGGGTTGGAGTTATTGGCGAGCAGCCAAGCGCCCTGACCCAGGTAGTTGAGGATAAGGGCCGCCTTAACAAACGGCCAGGATGCATAGATGTTTGCCTTGCCAACGTGGCCCATGTCCGAGTAGAGGGCCTCGGCGCCGGTCGTCGACAGAAAGACAAAGCCGAGCACCATAATGCCCGAGTGGTTGATGGGCGAGAACAGGAACATGATGCCGCGGATGGGGTTGAGCGCACGCAAGATGGACAGGTTGCCGAGCATGTTGAACAGGCCGGCGCCTGCCAGGAACAGGAACCACAGCGTCATGAGCGGGCCGAACAGCTTGCCGATCGACGAGGTACCGGCGCGCTGCATGGCAAACAGGCCGCAGATAATGATGATGGTGATGATGATTACGTTGGTCTGGCCGTCACCCAAAAGCGCGTGGCCCCACTCGATAGTGCGCAAGCCCTCGATGGCCGTGGTAACCGTGACGGCGGGGGTGAGGATGCCGTCGGCGAGCAGCGCCGCGCCGCCGATCATGGCGGGAAGGATCAGCCACGGCGCCACTTTGCGCACCAAGCTAAACAGGGCGAAGATGCCGCCCTCGTTGTGGTTATCGGCCTTCATGGCGATAACCACGTACTTGACCGTGGTCACGAGCGTCATGGTCCAGATGACAAGCGAAAGCGCGCCCAGAATCATGTCTTCGCTGACGGTACCGATGCCGCCGTTGTTGGCGACGATTGATTTCATGGTGTACATGGGGCTCGTGCCGATGTCGCCATAGACGACGCCGAGCGTTACGAGCAGCATGCCAGCGGAGAGGGGGATGGCTCCGTGCCCGCCTTGACCACGCTGGTCTTGGGGGCTTGCCTCCAGTTTGTTGTGTGCCACGTGGACTCCCTTTGACATCCGGTTATCTGTCTAGGACAGATAATCTTTATGCCGTCTTTATACATACAAGAGCAGTTTGGCACATCGGGTTATTTTAGACAATAATCCTCAGCTGGGGATTATTTATCTACGCAGGTAGCATTTCAAAGCAGGGGCTTTTTAAGCACGTACTGTCTGGGCGATGCCAGCCTTGGCGTTTGCGCGTTTGCCGGCGAGTTCGCAAAAAATCGCGCCGCCGATGATAAGCGCGGCGCCCAGCAGGCGGACCGGTGTTATGGCTTCACCCAAAAGGGCGGCCGAGAACACGACCGCCGAAAGCGGCTCGAGGTAGCCGACGACGGCGACGGTCTGGACGGGCAGCTTGGCGACGGCGCTAAAGTAGAGCAGGCAACCAATGCCGGTGTTGACGACGCCGAGCATAGCGACGGCGTGCCAATCAATACTGGCGGCGACGCCGGCGGACAGGAACGAGGGAGCGCCCTGCGTGATGAGCGTGAGGACCAGTGCGGTCACAAAGGCGGCGCTCACCTGGAGCGTGGAGTTCTCGAGGCCTTCGATGTGTGGCGCACCCTTGCTAGCGATGACCATCAGCGCATAGCAAAATGCCGAGGCGATGCCGCAGGCGATACCCGCAATGGGCATATTGCCGCCTAGACCTTGCGCTGCAATGAGAAAAGCACCGCAAGCAACGGCGATAAAGCCGGCGATTTTGCCTCCGGTCAGCTTTTCGCCAAAGATGAGCGGGGAGAGCGCCATGACAATGATGGGGCCGCAGTAGTACAGCAGCGAGGATACGCCGACGCCGATCGTCTGGTAGGCGCGGAACAGAAAAATCCAGCTGGCGCCCAGCGCGGCTCCCGAGAGGAGGAGGGCTGCGGCTTCGCGGGGGCGAGATGGCGCCTGCAACTTATGGCGTTGGGTGATGGCGAGGATGGTGACAAGCGAGAGTGCGCCCAAAAACGTGCGTAGTAGCACGATATCGGAGCTCGGCAGTGCGATGGCAGCGGCGATGATGCCGTTGGAGCCAAACAATAGCAATGCTGCTAAGTACGTAAACAGACCGTTGTTCATGCGCTGACATCCCCTCTATATCCGAGCAACTTCACTATGGGTGAACTGGCTTTAGAAGAAAAGCGAATATAATGCATGGCTGGCATGACAAAAGCTCATGCAAGGATGGAGGACTGCCGTGGAAACGAATATTCAAAAGCTGTCTCTTATACACATCTCCGAGCCCACGAGACGCGTAGTAATCTC
>ENA-OZEB01000299-OZEB01000299.1-human-gut-metagenome-genome-assembly--contig:-NODE-299-length-16361-cov-6.630197_pt1 | contig 16361 bp, 12 predicted proteins | sample MGYA00245060_ERZ653593 | MGnify/ENA primary metagenome ERZ653593 (study PRJEB26926, sample SAMN06164989) | human gut metagenome | biome: ENVO:00009003; feature: ENVO:2100002; material: ENVO:00002003... | reverse complement strand
TACACTTATGCGATCGTCGGCAGCGTCAGATGTGTATAAGAGACAGGTATAATAGTCACTAAGTTACAGAAAGAAGGAAAGATTATGAAAAACAAACAAACATACGAAATCGTACTAACCGGACTAGGTATGGCACTTGTATTTGTCGCAACCATGTTCATCAAAGTACCAAACGCATTAGACGGATACTTCAACCTAGGAGACGGATTCATCCTATTATTCGCAAGCTTTTTAAATCCATTTGAAAGCTTCTTAATTGGAGGTTTAGGAAGCGCACTAGCCGATGTAGCCGGAGGATACGGCCACTACTTCTTCTTTACTCTAATCATCAAAGGACTAGAAGGAATCGTAGTATCCCTACTTATGAAAAACTACTCTAAACCGAAACAAATCTCAAGCTACGTATTAGGATCTGTCATTATGGTATTTGGATACTTCATTGCCAAATACATATTAAAAGGAAGCTGGATTGTAGCCGCAAGTGAAATTCCAGCCAACGTAGTCCAAGGAGTTGCAGGTATTGTGATCGCATTAATCGCATATCCAATGGTAAAGAAAATCGTACAAGATAAATTAAATTAAAAGAGAAATCAACATCGATTTCTCTTTTTTATTTACAACGAACTGTCACTCTATTTTTCGCATCCAAAGTACACGTAAATAAAGTCAAAGGATAATCCGAAGAAATCATATCTTCAACACTATCTGGCGTTAAAGTTTCAATTAAAACAACACGATATTCAAAATGATTTCCAAGTGCATCCGTAAATACAACCTCACTACCCGGATCTAAACTATGAATTCTTCCAAAATGAAACCAAGAATTATGTGCCGCAATCACCATATTCTCCTTATATACACTACCCGAATATCGACAAGGCGCTTGTTTCATTAATGAATAGTTAAATGTACTTGTCACTGGAAGCTTAATATCCAAGGAAGGAATCTCAATCGTTCCAATACAAGATAAACCATCCAATTCTACTTCAGGCATATCCATATCTGGATCAATCCATATATCTGGATCCAAATCATTCTTCAAATTATAGGCAGCCAATATATCTTCTTCACTCTTTCTAGCTCGAAATGTATCATACACATTAAACAAAGTGAGTCCCAAGGCCAGTACAACGCAGATACAGCCAATATGCTTTAAAACTTGCTTACGCATATACATCCAAGTCCCACAAACAATAATACAGGTACTGGCCACCACAATTGACCTGTCAAAGGAAGATTTGATTCCGATTTCTTAGAATCCACAATCTTATTCAAACTATTCTTTAACACAATATGATCTCCTTCTCGATAAGAACTTACACTATATCCAGAAGGAACACTTGTCTCAACACAACTCCACCTCATATCACCCGACAAATCATTCCAAGCATATGTCCAATGATTTTCTTCACTTAATACCTGATGATCTACGACTTTGCCATCCCCAAGTAAATCGACACCAATAGAACTTGGACGATTCTTCTTGTCATCATCCTTCCATACTTTTTGAACACGCAAAGAAGTCGTTTCAACTCTAGGCTCATACTTTAATTCAACATCACAATCTTTATCCACATAAACAACAGAAACCGACATTGTATAATCCGCATTATCTAAAGCCTTCACTAAATAAACACCTTTAGTTAAATGAGAAAATAAAGCCTTACCATCTGAATCTGACTTAACTTCATCATCCCATTCAATATTGTCACGATCAATATAATCGCCAAGAATATTCCAATCCTGTGAAACCGAATAGGATTTAAAAGCACCTACCAAATTATAATCCGCATCCGCCACACGATATAAGCGAACATCGATATCTGAAGTTGGACAAGTCACTGTTAAACTCGAATAATCATTTGCGAAGACAGGAGTACATACAAGAACAAAAAGAAATATACACAATACACTACGAATTATTTTTTTCACGCCCTCTTAACCTCCATATCTTCGAAACAATAAAACCAACCAACAATAATACAACACCAACACAAGAAGCCACCACTAAAGTATCCACTCGAGCTGCATCTGAAGTAATATTCGATTCATCATACAAACGATCCACCACACGATGCCCACGAACCATCAAACGCTGCGTATTAATCCCATACGGCGTACACGTAAGTAACGTACAAAGATCTTTACCTTCTTCAATCTCTAAAGGACCATAATCTTCAGGCTCTACAACCGAAATCTTATCCACCTCATACGCCAAAACCTTGCCATACACATGCAGATAAAATAAATCCCCCTTTTCAAGACGATCAATATCCGTAAACAAACGAGCACTCGGAAGCCCTCTATGACCAGAAATAACACAATGCGTACTACTACCACCAACAGGAAGCGAAGACCCTTCTAAATGACCAACACCCACCTGTAAAACAGAATCATCCACACTATGATAAATAGCTAGCTTACAACGAATCTCAGGTATCGTGATATATCCCATCATACCCGTACCATCCGCATTTAATAGACTCTTATATAAACTAAGCTCTGAATCACTAGGCGTAAAACGACCACTGTTAGAAACCAACCCTGAATTATAGGAAATAGCCGAATCTATCGCAGCCTGCTTATCCTGATCATCCATCTTCTCTATCTTTTCAGAATAATTCGCAACAACAGCCGTTTGATATTTAGAATTCCAATAATTACTCACCGTTGGATACAACAATAAGGAAAGACCCGTAATAAAAACAAGTATCGCAATTATAGTTGAAATATGTTTCTTCATCTTACAACCCTCTCCCTATTGTCAATTAAAACAAACCAAATAAACTATTTATTTTTCACTCTTCTTTTAGTAGCCAACACAACACCAGAACCCAATACTAGTACAGCACCTACTAGATAGATCATTGTAGTACCAGCACCACCTGTACTTGGTAGTACTGTTCCTGTTTTGTTCTCTACTTTGACTTCAGTTGCATCCTCAAGATTTGCACCCTTTTTAACCTTAACTTTGCCATTCTCATCAATTACTACAGTTACTGGACCACTTAATTTATTGTATCCTGCAGGTTGTTGAGTCTCTGTCAAATTGTAAGTACCAGCACCTAAACCTTGGATTTTGAATTTACCTGAATCAGGTGAAGTAATAGTTGTGACTGTTCCTGCCTCACCTTTTTTAGCAACACGATATACATCTTCCGCAGCACTTTTATCAGATGTTTTAACAAAACTAATGTTCTCTGCATCCTTTGAATCTTTAGTCAATTTAAAAGTTGCACCAGCAAGTCCTTTTTCAGTATTTGAATCATTTTTATCTTTATAGAATTTAAATACTTTCATTTCAAATGTTTTTGTGTTAGTAGTTACTTCAGTTGTCTTTTGACTGTCACCATAACTTAGCAATGTTTTATTTGTGTTTGTATTTTCATTATTACCAATTACTGCCTTATCATTTAATGTTGCAGAATAAGCAACAGTAATTGTATCATTAGCCTCTAAGCGATCACATAATTCTTTAGTAAAGTTAATATGGAAAGTACATTTTGGATCTGTGTCTTCTAGGTTAGTTGTTTTTACATTATATGTATCTGTACCTAGCGTTTTATCAGTATTTGTTGCCTTATTATGTAAACTTACAATCACTGAATTTTTATCAAAAGTTAATCCTTCTGTCATTTTGTCATGTAATACATAGTTTTGAGCCCCTTGTTGTGCAGTAATTGTAGTTTTAAAATATACTGTATCTCCAATACTAGCAGTATTCTTGTCTGAATTAACATTTTTTGCAGAACTACCAACCTTTTTTTCTACTGTTGGTGCAGTATTCTTCTCTTGAATTTCAACTGTTGGGTTAGTAGTCGTTAAAGCACATAAAGTTCCCATACTTGAATCAACAAGATAATACCCTAAATCTAATCCACTATAAGTTACAGTGTCAGAGGTTGCTGTTTGTACTTGTTGCACCGGTTGAAGTTGATTTGCTTCATTTCTTGCATATTTCAATGCAAGTTGTGCAAATTCTTTTACTCTAGCGGGACTCTTATCACCTTTCCACGTTAAATATGTATTTGTTTTATCAAATTCAAAATATTCATTTAATACTCCAGCTCCTTTGATAAAACTATCCCAACCATTACTTGTTAATGTATAAGCATAATTTCCATTGTCTTTATCATTTTCTGTATAACTGTAACTCTCTAGACTTAATATTTTATACAGTTTATAAGTTTCTCCTTTTTTAGCACCAGTAATAGTAATTTTTCCTGTTTTTCCTGTTGTTGTAGTTATATCATCAGCTTTTACGTTACAACTCATAGATACTACCATCATGAACGCAAACATAATGGCAGCAATTTTCTTAATTAGTTTCATTTCTTTCTCCTATTCTTTGATTTGTCATTTAAATGATTCTTTTTATTTATATTTGTCAGAATTATCAAGCTTGCTAAAACCAACATTGCACCTGATATTCTGTAAATCAGAGTTCCATAACTACCAGTAGAAGGCAGTTGTTTAACACGGCTTTGATTTGTCACGGTTACCGTCGCACCGTTTTGTACTGCATTATCTTTACTGTAAGAAGTAATGTATTCCAATCTATTAATGACATGAACACCAGAATCTTTAATTGGATTGTTTTGATCGTCTAATTCATAAACGTAATAAGTTTTACCCAAATCTAGATTAATAAACTTTTCACTCTTGGTATCTGTTGAACCTTCATCATATTGAATCGATATTGTTTGAAGTAGCTTCTCTGTACCGTCTTTATTTTCATATAAACCAAAATGATATGTTCCTGTTACTGGATTCATATCGTGATTAGCAGAATTTTTAAACTTCTTTTCAACAGTAATCTCACCTTTATGGTTCAATACAGTTAAAACATATGTTTCTTGATATTGCACTTTTATTCTTTTATCCTGAATACATGTTTTAACATAATCTGAATAATCAGTTTTTCCAGACTCAACCCTTGGCACCATTATGTATAATTCTTGCTCACTCTTTACATAATCTTTTGGCGCTTTCGTTTCTGTCACTTTATAAATAGTGTTATATTGCATTACATGATCAGTTGCTGAACCACTGCCAAAACTTAAATTTCCATTATTATCTGTCGTTCCAGACCAATTAAAAGTTTCATCTTTTTGTTTTATTGTGCCATCAACCAAAAGCTCACATTCAACCATTTTAAATTCAGCACCAGATAATGAAGTGGATACATCATATTGATCTTCTTTTAGAATATTCAACTTGATAATATTACCACTAGATACAGTTCCACCTGCCGAATATAAATACCCTTTTTGTTCAACTTTAACACCAGTTGAAGGGGTATATCCTTCCCAATAAGCTTCATTAGAAAAATCTATCTTTTGTCCTGGTGGTGCATTCACTGTTGCCTCATAAGTAATTGTGATTACCTTGTCATTAGGTATATCAATTTCTAGCGTATTGTCATCTTTTAATACAGATTTAATAACTACTGCAGCACCATCTTTATCAATAGCTTTTATTGATTTCGTATCTAAAAGCAACGAATTACTCAATTTATCTATAAGCTTTAATGTTGTTCCTTCGCTAACAGGAATTTTTTGTCCAAGAGGATTCGCTTTAATTGTGAATTTTACTTTTTCATTGGCTGGTTGATTAAGCGTCATCGACTTTTCAAGATTCTGTCCCTTCAAAGTTGCGGATGAAGTCGCATTATTCATCTTTTGTCCATCTGCTGTTTGTAGTTCAACTTCATTTGTAAATGTTTTTTCTATTCCATGTAACACATCGGAATCTTTTACTTTACAAACCACCTGTACATCTACAGAATAATCATCTCTTATTTGTCCAGCTTTAAAATCACCCAATTCAATAAGAGCCTGATTTCCGTTCACATAATATATTGTTGTCTCTGTTCGACCATTATTATCTGTTGGAGCATTTATTGTTTGTTTCGGTGTCCATTCAGAACCAAGATTTGTGATTTTTTTTGATTGAATAGTATCCTGTTTAGGTCCGGTCCATTTAACACGTATATACGCCAAATCCATACCTTCAGGGATTTTTTCTAATACACGATATGTTCCTGATAGCTCACCAGCATAATTTAATTTAAATACCCAAGAAGCATATAATCCAGGTCCAGTATCAGATAATCCATCCTTAAATATCTTTGTCGTATCTCCTTGATCTCTTCCTGGTTCAATATTAGTTAGCGTACTTCCATCATATGTGAAGGTTTGTCCTAACTCTTTTAGAATATCTGCACCTCCACACAGTGTTTTTGTTGCTGAACCCCAACTAATATCATTTTCACCATCATCATTTGTACTAATTTGATTTTCATATTCATTGTAGTCTCTATAATCTGTTGGCAATGAAGAAGGTTCTGTGGCAATAATCATATACAACTTTTTATCTTTAAGTTCTATATTCTTATTTGCGGTAATACTTAACTCAGAATTATTTGTAACCTTAAGATTAGAGAACTCGCCTTTTACATCAACTAAACCACTTGTAGTCTTTAACTCTTCCAAATCTTTAAAACTTGTTATTGATTTATCATCCGATAATTTACCTTTGTAAATACCCACTAACGAATCATCATACAAGTAAGAATTTGTTTTATCTTTTGATACCGTATCTTTAAAGATTGTATCTTTTTTTATTGCAGTTCCACTAACTTCTACTACCCAATAAATCTTTCCTTTTGCCCAATTTCCACTATCCACTTTCGGACTTTCATAATACCAAGATGATTTTTTTACATTCATCTTATAATTACCTGAAATTGCAACTTCCTTATTTGAAGCTATATCTGAAATTTTAAACGGTATACCATCTCTTCCAACAACATTACCAGTTAAAGTAAATGTATTTGTTACTTTTGTACTGCCATAACTATCCTGATTTACTGGTTTTGCATAATAAGTAAATCTATATGCATATTTATTATTGTTCCAGCCTAAATCACTTGGCTTTAACGTAAAGCCTGTTTCTCCATCAATCCTTACCCATTTTACTTCTTTTGGTTTATATTTTCTATCTAGAGTATTTATATGCGCATTCCTATCTCCCGTCGAGCTTAAATTATTTGCCTTTTTTGTTTCTTCTAAAGCTTCAATTTTTACATAACCAACATACTGCATCTTATTCGAATTTAAGTTATCAGTCATTTGTACACTTGTCGCATCCCAATCGCCTAACGTATCATTTACCATTACAGTATATTTATAACTTCCTGTAGCCACTTTAAATGTATTCTCAGTTGAATTATCGATACTATAGTTACCATTGTTTTTTATATACCTGTTTCCAGACATCTCTATAGTGGTATCTTCGGTTGTAGCACTTTCAACCGACTTTTCATCCCACTTATAAGTATTGATTTGTTCTGTACACCACACTCGATCAAACGCGTCTCCAAATTGTTTTTCAACATTTGAAGCTGACAACAAAAATCTATTCTTTATATCGATACTATCTTTTTTTACTTCCGCAAAAGCTTTAGGCTTTACTATCAAACTATATGTCACATAATATGAATCACCAGGGTTTACAATTATAGGATTACCCTCTTTACCTGCAAGTTTGAAACAAGTTGGATTATCTGTACCATTCCATTCTGTTACATAATTTTGTCGGTCATTTGACCATTGAACAACATAATTTGATTTATCAACTTCAGAGTAATTCGAATCCCCCTTTTTCTGTACAGAAAGATTGAAACTATTAGAATCATATTTTACATACTTTAATATATTTGAATCTGTAGAAAAAGCATCTTCATAATTTAAACAATCCCAAAAAACTAAGTCTTTAACAGGATAATCACTATTATTTTCATTCAATTTAAAATACAACTTATAGTCTATCTTATAAGATCCATCATCTTGTCTAACAACAGATCCTACTCTTTCTTTCTTCATGTCATATTTTATATTTGGAGTAAACTCATTATCACTATAAACACGCTTGATTGTATTTGAATATACTATGGCTTGATTATTGATAGTTTTACCATTCAACGCAACACCATCTTTTAACTTCGCAAAATAAGTTAAAGTACGTGTTTCATTTGCTAACATTTTCCCTATATCCCAAACAAGACTTCCAGTTTCATTATCATTCTTTGTATTTTCTGAAGGTATAGGATTACTTTCACTTGAAGTTGATCCTAGATATATGCTTCCATGAGTTTTGCCTGGTTCAACAATTTCATAAGGATCTTGTTTATTCTCTTTATCTAAAAGGGGTGTTTTTGTCTTATTTACATTTATATAGTTAATCAGATTAGAATTAGCTGAGAATGTATCAACTACTTTCACATCTGGACAACCATCCTCACCAGCATTCACCGTAATTGTATATTTAATATAATCACTATTTAGATCTATTTTTTTGCAAGATTTATTTACTTCTACTTTTCCATAATGTGCAATTGGATTCTCACCAAAATTTAAAATGTAATCTTTTCCTGCTATGTTAATCGTTTTTTTCCCTTCATCTGGTACATTGCTTAAATTAGCCTCTCCAGTAACATAGAAGTCACCATCAATCGTTGTCTTTCCGGCGCTTATTAAGCCATTTAAATAATCTTCATTAAATTGAACCTTTACTTTTCCATTATCTACAGTTACATCGCCAACTTTCGTTGATCCTGACATAACACTGCCTTGTGCCACTGCATTTCTAAGAATATCTGGTAAATCAAATAATAATGTACGATTATAATTTGTTTTTAAATAGTCAATCTGTATCCCTTGATAATGAACACTTAATTTTAATATTGCATCCCCAGGTATTTCTGTATTACCTGTCGCATCAATATTAGTTGGAGTACCATCTTTTATATAATACCAATCGATAGAACTGATTTTATTTGCATCACTAGTTAAATCAAAACCTTCTGAAGTAACTTGAGTTGATTCCTGTTGTTCTTCTTCATTACTCTCATCTTGTTAATTATCTTCTGATTCTGTAGCTTCTTGTACTTCTTCACTAGGTTCTGTTGTATCTGGTTGCGTATGCTCTTCTTCAACAGGCTGTTCTTCTTCTTTTTCGTAACAATCCTCAGTATGTTGATGTTCTTCTTTATCACAAATTAACTTGTCATCTTGATAACACTCTTCAGTATGAGTATGCTCTTCCATTCCACAAATGGTTTTACCCTCTAAAGTAATGGCCGGAAGAGTTAGTGCATAAACCACGCAAAAAACAACCACGCAAGAAAGGGCTAAAGTAATCCTTTTCCATTTCTTTAACCGTGCTTTATCCTTAAGTAGTTTTTTTATATAATCCGAAACCATACTCTCTCACCTACTTTACACTTCCCATTTGATCAAAAGGCCAAATTCTAAAAACAATCTGCCCCTCTATTTGTTCTTTCGAAATATCTCCAATTGCTCTACTTCTAGAATCTATAGAAGTATCCCTATTATCACCCATTAAAAACCAATGCGATTCAGACACCTGGTGTGGAAGATCAATATCACAATTACCCAATGCTTTTTCATTAAGATACTTTTCATCCAATGCCTTACCATCCACACTCACGTTGCCATTCACATCAATATCTACCCATTGACCAGGACTGGCAATAACGCGTTTTACCAACAACTTATTTCCCTGCCAAAAAGTTACAATATCTCCCGACTTTAATTCTGTATCCTTTACAGAAACAACATACTGACCCTGTTCTAAAGTAGGAGACATACTATAGCCATAAATAGATAGTACGGGCATCCATAAAGTAGCTACTAAAACAGAAATGGCAGCTACTACAACCAATATACCAATCGTCCCTTTTAAAGTTTTACGATATACAGCCCTATCCTTTAATCGCTTCTGCTCCGATTCAATTTCTTCCATTGTTAAATCATTTGAATTTGTAGTATCCTTTTTCATCTCGCAAATGACATCCACCAACTCACTACGACTCAAATGCTTTAAATCTTTCTTCTCCATATCTAACCCCTATTTTTATTGGTAGCGCTTACTTCAAGTTAGTAAAAAAAAGTCTACCTTGTAAACTTGTAAACCACTTTAGTAAAAAAATATTGCACAAATTATCAATAATGTATTCATAAATACATCAAATACCCCTTACCTATCAAACATTTTAAGATTCACTAACTTTTGGTAATCTACATATTACGCGCCTTACAATCATTTTTCAAATACCTAAATTACAATGGTTATATTTATTTTGTGTTAAATATTGTATATCCTAAGTATTTACTTGCATATTTTACTTTTTGGTTATATATGTGTCCCCCCCCCCGAAATAAACTCGATTAAAAAGTGCAACAGAATTGTTAAAATGTACAAAAGAAAAACAGAATTCATTACGAATTCTGTTCTTTCCTATAATTCAATTGTAAGGTATTTTAAACCACCATATTTAACTTGATAACGATAAATATTATACATAAGTTCTAACCACTCTGTATCTGTAATCTGCTTATTGCCAATACAATCAATCATCATGTTTTCAGATTTTTTTAAACACTCCATATTCTGAACCCACTTTTTATAATTCTTACTATTCGGCTCCAGTGCCATGTCTATGAGATCATCATACTTCTCATTTACAGCCTTATATATAACTCGAATATTCTCAATTGTAGGCTTTTCGATAGTATCAATGTAATCAAAAAGTCTCATATATATTACCACTCCTTTGCATCGAACTACCCACATTATAAACCGCAAATATATACCTTGTATAGAAAAAAGTGCCAATTAAGACACTTTTTTGAATATGTTTATGATCTGCTTTTCCAATACATTCACATCAATTGGCTTAGAAATATGCCCATTCATACCTGCTTCCATTGCCATTTTCTTATCTTCCTCAAACGCATTGGCTGTCATAGCTAGAATTGGAATACTTGCCTTTTTTACATTCTCAAATTGACGAATTCTTCTAGTCGCCTCATACCCATTCATATTTGGCATTTGAATATCCATCAAAATCAAATCATACAAATCTGCATCCACTTCAGACAACCGATTTACACAAGCTAAACCATCCTCAACACGATCCAACACTAAACCACTCTGTTCAAGTATGGCCATCGCAATCTCGGCATTTAAATCATTATCTTCCACAAGTAAAACACGCTTACCTTCTAAGATGGATTTTTCATCCAGAACATCCAATTCTTGATTCAATTCTATAGAATTCTCATCCGCTATTCTATGCTCAAAAGTAAAAGTGAAACAAGTCCCCTCACCCAGCTTACTCTTGACACAAATCTCTCCATCCATCATATCCACAAGATTCTTGACAATCGCCATGCCTAGACCTGTACCCGACACTTTTCCAATCGTTGTATTGTATTCTCTAGAAAAAGAATCAAACAAAGTTGGAAGATAGTCTTCACTCATACCAACACCCGTATCTTTGACTTGCGTTTGAATCCTGACATAACCCGATCTTGTACAATTCAGTTCCTTCACATCAATCGCAATGTGACCACCATCAGGCGTATACTTAAACGCATTTCCTACTAGATTCATTAAGATTTCACGAATCTTAAAACCATCCCACAACACATGTGAATGATCAACATCCACACTCGTTGTAAATACGATATTCTTTTCTTGTGCACTCGACTCGAATACGCTCTCGATTTCTTCTACTACAAGCCCGATTTGCTCGGCTCTTTCTTCGACAACCATCTTACCACTCTCAATACGCGCCATATCCAGCACATTATTAATGATTGAAAGTAATAACTTACCACTCTGCTCAATCTTATTTTGATAATCCACCAGGATTGGATCTGTCAAGTACTGCTTCATCAACTCATTGTAGCCAAGAATCACATTCATAGGCGTACGAATATCATGCGACATATTGTTTAAGAAATCCGTTTTCGCCTTACTCGCCTCTTCCGCCACAATATATGCCTCTTTTAATTTTGCCTCCTGCATACGTTCCTTCTTGATCAAATCATCAATGTTTCTTGTACCAATCACCGCCACACGACTACGATCCTTTTTATAAACATACGCAATACGTGTCTGATGATAAAGAATACGATCACCCATTTTAAATTCATAGGTCATTGAAAAATCATCTTGATTTGAACATAACGCATCTAACGAAAGCTGATCTAAGAAATTTTCACGACTTTCATCCGTCACAATCTCATCGGCATAAGCCGGCAATAATGCACACCACTGATTTTCATATTTACGACAAAAATCCGCAATACGCTTACCATTCTCACCCACTTCACGATACGAAAAGATTTGACCACTATCCAACTCCAACAATAATACGGAAAAATATTCTTTACCAAGACCCTCAATAATCTCTCTTTGAAGTTCTAATACTTTTTCCCTCTTTACAATTTCATCAATTGGACGAAAACCCATTATAATCTTAAAATGATTCAAATCCTCATATAGAAATACTGCCCTTGCCCCTAAATTCGAAATTCCATTCTCATCCGGAACAATTTGAAAATGCCATTCTAAAGAACCCTGTTCCTTTAATGTACGCATTAAAGACCCATTTGATAAAATATCCATATAATTTGGACAAGAATCCTTCATCAGTACATTATCATAGAAATAATTTAAACTTTCACTATAACTATGCCAATTCATTTCTGCACAACTCGCATCCTGCTTAATCACTTCCACGGTATCTTGTTTCAAGTCACAAAGCACTAAAGAAGTATAATCCATAGTCAAAGCCGATAAGATATTATTCTTTTCCTTTTCACGAATAAACTCTGTCACATCCGAAATATGTCCATGCAGTATAGAATTTCCCTCTTTCTCTACACTCTCACTTACATAGTGATATCCATCTTTTCCTAACAAACGAAAAACAGAATTGAATAAATCCATCTCTCTATCCTCTGGATGCACCATATTCATTAATTTATTATCAAATCGAGTTTCAATCTCTTCTTTTGACCAACCAAAAATCTCTTGAAATTTTAAACTCACATATAAAAAGGGATATCCATCCTCCAATGAACACCGATGATATCCACCCATACGCCCACACACTTCTTGAATTGTCAAATCATTATCTATTATCTTCATAAAAAATCCCCTAATATCCTTTACTCTATCAAACTCTCAATCCTATTTCAATCCACTAAAAACTATGGTTATATTCCTATTAAATAAAAGTAAACTAATTTGACTATATAGTAACATAAATTACGTTTAAGTTAGATGTATGCGTTTACACTCAATTAAAAAGTACAAACTGTACTAAAAAGTGCAAATAAAAAAGGTACATAAAGTACCTTAATTGCTTCTACGCTTTTTACGACTATGAATATTTTTAGATACACTACGAATATTTAAAATTGGAGCCAAGAAAATGATAATTGGATAGATTTCCAAACGACCAATCAACATCGCAAAAGATAAGACGATCTTCGAAAAATCCGAGAACATGGAAAAGTTTCCCATTGGACCACAAAGGCCAAATCCTGGACCTACATTACCAATACAAGTCATAACGGATGTAACTGTTGTCTCAAAATCAAAGTTATTGAATGAAACCAAGAACAACAAGACACCGACAATAATAATGAAACTACAGAAATACGCCATGATCTGATTGACCACCTCTGTATCTACAACTTTACCATCCATTGTGATGGCTTCTACTTTTTGTGGATGCAGTAACTTTTGAATATCCAATTTGATTTTCTTCACAATAATCAAAAGACGACTTACCTTCATACCACCACCAGTCGAACCAGCACTCGCACCACAGACTGTTAATAAGAAGAGGATCATCTTACTAAATTGTGGCCAGACACTATAATCACAACTCGAATATCCCGTTGTCGTTATAATTGAACCCACTTGAAAACTTGCCAAACGAATGGATTTGAATACATCAAAATTATACATGGATAAAATATTCAATGTGATACAAATAATTGAGAATAGAATAATACCTAAATATGTACGCAACTCTTCATTTTTAAAGACTTGTTTGAAATCTTTGATTAATAAAAAGTAGTACATATTAAAGTTCACACCAAATAAAATCATAAAAATCGTAATGATCACTTCATAATACGCATTGTTATAGGCACCAATACTCGTGTTTTTAATCGCAAAACCACCGGTACCCGCCGTACCAAACGTATTACATAACGCATCAAACAATGGCATCTTGCCAATCAATAGTAAAATGACCTGAATGATAGTCAATCCCATATACATGGTATATAAAATCATAGCGGACTGACGCATACGAGGTACTAATTTACCAATGGTAGGACCAGGTGCTTCCGCACGCATGATATGCATATCACGATCATTTGACTTTGGAAGTAAGGCCAAAATGAAAACCAAGATACCCATACCACCAATCCAGTGTGTAAAGCTACGCCAGAATAGTGTGGCATGCTTTAAATTCTCAACTTCCGTTAAAATACTTGAACCTGTCGTTGTAAATCCAGATACAGCCTCAAAGAAACAATCCACAAAAGAAGGAATTTCACCCGACAAATAGAATGGTAATCCACCAAAGAAAGAAACAACGATCCAGGCAAGACCTACCGCAAGCATTCCGTCTTTGGCAAAATAAGAATTCGTTCTCGCCTTTTTACGCATTAAACCATAGCCTAAAGCCAAACAAATCCCAATTACGATCAAGTAAGAATCATATAATCCTTCTTGATAAATCAAATCCACAATGACCGGCAACACCATTAAACAGGCTTGCGCAATAAGCACCATACCCAATACGTTACCAATCATAGTCCAGTTGAGTTTATGTATATTATGCTTAAGATAGTAAATCATTGATATCCCTCAACCCTGCAACCTTACTAATAATAATAACCGTATCCGATAGTTGAATACGCATATCACCCGTTGCTACTTTAGAAACACCTTTATGTGTTACATACGCAATGATAATACCCTTACGAATATTTAAATCCTTAATTGGCACATCAATAAAACGACAATTGTCACGCACTCTAAATTCTAAAGCCTCTACCTTGTCATCCACTAGCTTAATCAAAGATTCAACGTTTGATCCAACCGTATTCTGCATAGCACGAACATACTGCACGATTTGGTTTGCGGTAATAAACTTAGGCGTAATTGAATTTTCAAGACCCAACTTTTCCAACAAGAAACCTAAAGAAACACGATTTACCTTAGGAAGCACATGCGTAACACCATGACTTTGGGCAAACATCGAAATAATGACATTCTCCTCATCATTATCTGTAAGAGCGATAAAGGCATCCATTTCCTCTAATGATTCACTCAATAATAATTCGTGATCCGTTCCATCTCCATGAATCACTGTTGTCTGTGGGAATTTTTCAACCAAGTTGATACACTTCTCTTTATTCAACTCAATAATTTTAACGGCCATACCCAATTCAAGTAACATGCTCGTCAAATAATATGTGATACGACCACCACCAACAATCATAACCTCATTGACTGTACGATCACTTAAAATACCAATCTTAATAAAGAAACGCTCTAATTGCGTTGTTGAACCCGTTAATGTAAGACGATCATTTGCATAAATCACCGTATTTCCATTTGGAATGATGACTTCACCATCACGCAAAATCGTCACAAACAATACTTCCGTCTTAAAACGACGATTGATATCAACCACACGCATATTTATAAGTGGGGAATTTTCTGTTACCTTAACTTCAGCAAGCTCAATTCTTCCCTTCGCAAAAGACGATACTTTAATGGAATTTGAGAAACGAATCGCGCGCAATATTTCACGAGCCGCCGCCTGCTCTGGATTGATACTCATACTCAATCCCAATTCATCTTTAATCAAACGAACTGTATTATTGTATTCTGGATTACGAATACGAGCAATGGTATGTCTAGCACCCAATTTTTTTGCCAATAAACAACAAATAATATTCACTTCATCCGTTGATGTAGCCGCAATCAACAAATCACTCGAAGGTACACGTGCTTCTAATAATGTGTCTAAACTAGCCCCATTCCCTTGCACACCAACAATATCTAGTTGATTCATTGTACTCGATAATACATTCGCTTTATTTTCAACCACTGTAATATCATGACCTTCTTGATTCAATTGTTTCGCAATCGCAAAGCCAACTTTCCCATCGCCAACTACAATAATTTTCATATTTCCTCCAAAAAAAATAAATTCCGATACGGAATCTATCTCAAGTATAATACAAATCAATATTAAAAACTAGTGATACAGAAAATATGTTCAATCTCCTTGCATTTTCAATTCATAGTGATATACTAGGCTATGCTGGATAATCAAATTACCCTTTTACCGCTTATCCAGCGTTTCCTATTTCTTGAGCTGATTTACCCGATCAGCTCTTTCGTATTATAGAACTAGAAGTTATTCAAGTAATAATTCTAGTTTTTTATTT
>ENA-OZEB01000297-OZEB01000297.1-human-gut-metagenome-genome-assembly--contig:-NODE-297-length-16391-cov-5.003306_pt1 | contig 16391 bp, 10 predicted proteins | sample MGYA00245060_ERZ653593 | MGnify/ENA primary metagenome ERZ653593 (study PRJEB26926, sample SAMN06164989) | human gut metagenome | biome: ENVO:00009003; feature: ENVO:2100002; material: ENVO:00002003... | reverse complement strand
CCTGAGTTCTGGATGGCCCTGGTCCTGATCCTTGTTTTTTCCGTAAATCTTAAGATCCTGCCAAGCAGTGGTGCTTACAGTACAGGAAATGCAGGAGATATCGGTGACAGAGTGTTGCATTTGATCATGCCTCTGACCATCGTGGTCATGGAGCATTTATGGTATTATGCTTACATGATCCGAAATAAGATCCTTGAAGAGGTTCGCGCAGATTATGTACTTTTGGCAAAGGCAAAAGGCCTGGATAAGAAAAAGCTTATGTTCAGACATTGTGTCCGAAATGTAATGCCTGCTTATCTGAGTATTATGGCCATTGCAGTCCCCCATGTACTTGGAGGAACCTATGTGGTAGAAAGTGTATTCTCTTATCCCGGAATCGGAGCTCTGTCCTATGAGAGTGCCAGATATCATGATTACAATCTGCTGATGCTGCTTTGTATGATGTCAGGAATCCTGGTTATTTTCTGTAATATCGTCAGTCAGACGATCAATGAACAGATAGATCCCCGTATGAAGGATGAAGTAATAACCGAGAAATCGGAGGTAGTAGAAGGATGACCAATCATTTATTTGAACTGGCAGGAAACAGAAAGACAGAAACCGTAATTCCCAAATCAAAGAAAAAGTGGTATCAGGGAAAACCCGTTGTTTCAGCAGCAATCCTGATTCTTATCGTACTGGGCTGCCTGTGTGCGGAACTAATCATGACAAAGGATCCTGCTTATATGGATCTGTTAAACTATAATAAAGCTCCTGACAGGGAGTTCCTTTTTGGAACAGATACTATGGGAAGGGATATTTTTTCCATGATCTGGTATGGAGGAAGAATCTCGATCCTGATCGGTGGATTAGCCACAGTTATTTCTACTTTTATTGCAGTGGTAGTCGGTGCCTTCAGTGGAGTGGCACCTGCCTGGCTTGATGAACTGATCATGAGATTTACAGAAATATTCTTAAGTATACCAACTCTGCTCCTGATCATTTTGCTGCAGGCTATTATGGGAGATGCAAATATCCTGAGTCTGTCCTTTGTGATCGGTGTGACCAGCTGGACCAGTATTGCGAAAGTAGTACGCACAGAGGTACGGCAGATACGAAACAGTGAGTATATCATCGCTGCAAGATGTATGGGAGCGGGATTCTTCCGTATTTTGTGGAAGCATCTGGTGCCGAACTTTTTCTCATCCATTATGTTTATGGTAGTCATGAATGTAAGAACTGCAATGATCTCTGAAGCTACTTTAAGCTTTATGGGCATTGGACTTCCGATAGAGGTTATCACATGGGGAAGTATGCTGTCTCTGTCCGATAAGGCATTAATGACAGGTTCCTGGTGGATCATTCTGATCCCGGGACTTTTCCTGATCACCACAGTGCTCTGCCTGACCAATATAGGAAATGCCTGCAGAGAGCAGACAAACAGAAAAGAAAGTAACTTTTAAAATTTGACCGAAATCTCGCTGTTTTGTTGCTGATTTGTCTGATTTATGATATTATGGAAATATCTTAAAAAATCTAAAAAATAAGGCAGGAGTGGTCAAAATGTATCAGGAAGAATACAAACGCTGGTTGGCAGTAGATCTGCAGGATGCGGATCTTAATCCGGAATTATCCAAAATCGAAGGAAATGATGAAGAGATCAAAGATCGTTTCGCAGTAGCGCTGAAATTCGGAACAGCCGGACTTCGCGGAGTTCTCGGAGCCGGAACCAACCGTATGAATATTTATGTAGTTCGCCAGGCAACACAGGGACTTGCGAACTGGGTAAAAACACAGGGCGGTAATCAGACAGTAGCCATCAGCTATGACAGCCGTCTTAAGAGTGATGTATTTGCAAAAACAGCAGCAGGCGTACTGGCGGCAAATGATATCAATGTCAGAATTTATGACGCACTGATGCCTGTACCTGCACTTTCCTTTGCAACACGTTACTATGAATGCAATGCAGGTATTATGGTAACAGCATCCCACAACCCGGCTAAGTACAACGGATACAAAGCATATGGTCCTGACGGATGCCAGATGACAGACGATGCAGCTGCCATTGTATATGAAGAGATCCAGAAAACAGACGTACTTACAGGTGCGAAATATATGTCCTTCGCAGAAGGCGTAGAACAGGGAAAGATCCGTTTTGTAGGAGATGACTGCAAGCAGGCTCTCTATGAAGCTATCGAATCCCGTCAGGTTCGTCCGGGTCTCTGCAAGACAGCAGGACTGAAACTGGTTTACAGCCCGTTAAACGGATCAGGACTTGTACCTGTAACTCAGGTATTAAAAGATATCGGAATCACAGATATCACAATCGTTCCGGAACAGGAATATCCGAACGGATACTTCACAACCTGCAGCTATCCGAACCCGGAAATCTTTGCAGCTCTGGAGCTTGGATTAAACCTTGCAAAAGAAACAGGTGCAGACTTAATGCTTGCAACTGACCCGGATGCAGACCGTGTTGGTATTGCAATGAAATGCCCGGATGGTTCCTATGAACTGGTAACAGGTAACGAGGTAGGTGTACTCCTTCTTGACTATATCTGTGCAGGCCGTATCGAAAAAGGTACAATGCCAAAGAACCCGGTAGCAGTGAAATCCATTGTTTCCACACCACTTGCAGATGCAGTGGCAGAGCACTATGGAGTAGAACTCAGAAGCGTACTTACAGGATTCAAGTGGATCGGCGATCAGATCGCACAGCTTGAAGCAGCAGATGAAGTAGACAGATTTATCTTCGGATTTGAAGAGAGCTACGGATACCTTGCAGGACCATATGTACGTGACAAGGATGCTGTTATCGGATCTATGCTGATCTGTGAAATGGCTGCATATTACAGAAGCATCGGAAGTTCCCTGAAACAGAGAATGGAAGAGATCTATGCACAGTACGGACGTTACCTGAATAAAGTAGACAGCTTCGAATTCCCGGGATTAAGCGGAATGGATAAGATGTCAGCTCTGATGCAGGGACTTCGTGACAAACCTCTCACAGAGATCGCAGGTCATACTATAGTAAAAGTAACAGATTACCAGAAACCGGAAGAAACAGGACTTCCTGCAGCAAACGTACTGATCTACAAGCTGGATAACGGCGAGACAGTAGTTGTCCGCCCATCCGGAACAGAACCAAAGATCAAAATCTATTACACAACTCTCGGCAAGAATCTGGAAGAGGCAGAAGCTGAGAAAGAAAAGCTTGCAGAAGCATTAAAACCGATTATGGCATAAGCAATTGTAAGCAGAACTGAATAAAATATACCAAACCGGAAAGGCTGTGCTCATTGGAAGTGCAGTCTTTCTTTTTGTAACCCGCAGGGGCCTTACTGTTACTGTGAACGGAGTGAACAGTAACGACTTACTTGATTCGGTTAAATAGGATTGATATAATTAACACTCTTTGCTACAATAAAAAACAGCGAAAATAAGAATAAGACTGCTTATGAATGAAAGGAAAACATACGATGGAAGAATATGAAGTAATCAGCATTCCGGTATCTGACGGAACAGAACGGGATTTTGCGATCATGGATACCTTTGAATTTGAAGGACAGGGATATCTGGCAGTTTCTCTGATCGAAGGAGATGAGATCCAGGAGGGCGTTTACATTTACCGTTACCACAATGCAGAAGATGGAGATGTTGTGGTAGAGCAGATCACTTTGCCTGCAGAATACAAAAAGGTGACAAAATTTTACGAACAGATGTAAGCAAAAAAATATCTCGAAAAGAACCTGCATCTTGTGATAAAATAAAAAAGAAAATCAAATTTTGATCAATAAAAACAGGAGGAAAAACGATGGAAAAATCAACCGTTTATTTTACTGATTTCAGATGTCCGGTTGGCACCAGCCAGCTTGATAAACTGAAGAAACTCTGCGTTACAGCCGGAATCAAAGACATTGATATGGATGGAAAATTCGTGGCTATTAAAATGCATTTCGGAGAACTTGGCAATCTGGCTTTCCTGCGCCCAAATTACGCAAAAGCAGTAGCTGATCTCTGTAAAGAGCAGGGAGGACTTCCGTTCCTCACAGACTGCAACACTCTTTATCCGGGAAGCCGCAAGAATGCACTGGAGCATCTGGAGTGCGCAAATCTCAACGGATTTAACAGCATTTCAACAGGATGCCAGATCATCATCGGTGATGGCTTACGCGGTACAGACGAAGTAGAAGTACCGGTAGTTAACGGTGAATATTGTCAGACTGCACTGATCGGACATGCAATCATGGATGCAGATATTTTTATCAGCTTAAGCCACTTTAAAGGACATGAAGCAACCGGCTTCGGCGGTGCACTGAAGAATATCGGAATGGGATGCGGAAGCCGCGCAGGTAAGATGAAACAGCATGCCAGCGGAAAACCTGCAGTAAATGAAGAACTCTGCCGCGGATGCCGTCGCTGCGCAAAAGAGTGCGGAAGTGATGCGATTACATATCCGAATAAAAAAGCAGTCATTGATTATGATAAATGTAAAGGCTGCGGCCGTTGTATCGGAGCCTGCGGTTTTGATGCAGTATACAATCCAAACAGCAGTGCGAATGAACTTCTTGACCGTAAGATGGCAGAATATGCACAGGCAGTCTGTCATGGCCGTCCGCATTTCCATGTAGCGCTTGTTCAGGATATCAGCCCGAACTGTGACTGCCATGGCGAAAATGATGCACCAATCCTTCCTGATATCGGAATGTTTGCAAGCTTTGACCCGGTTGCTCTGGACCAGGCCTGCGCAGATGCCTGTCTGAAAGCAACTCCGATCGAGAACAGCCAGCTTGGAGAACACCTGGCAAAACCTGACTGGCATTGCCACCACGACCATTTCAAAGATTCCAACCCGAACATTGAATGGCAGGCAACACTGGATCAGGCAGAGAAGATTGGTCTGGGAACCAGACAGTATGAACTGAAGATTGTGAAATAATATGTTTATCAGCAGTGGAAAATAAATGCGAAAAAGTAATAAACAAAAAGGACCGGATGAATGAACTATATTGTCTTTGACCTGGAATGGAATCAGAATCCTTCGGGAAAGAAAACACGTAACGACAGGCTTCCATTTGAGATTATCGAGATTGGGGCTGTAAAAGTAAACAGCAAAAAAGAAATAACGGATCATTTTCACCGACTGATCAAACCACAGGTCTATAAATGGATTCATGACAGCATCCATGAGGTAATTCATGTAGATTATAAAGATCTTATGAAAGGAGTGCCCTTTGAGCAGGCAGTCAGGGAATTTATTGACTGGTGCGGAGAAGACTGGTACTTTTTTACCTGGGGAAATCAGGACGTGATGGAACTTCAGAGAAATATGAAGTTCTATGGCCTGTTGGATCTGCTTCCCGGACCTGTGACCTATTATGATGTGCAGAAACTATACAGTATCAGTTATGATGACGGTACACACAGGTGTGCATTGGAGCATGCGATCGATGAGCTGAAAATAGAGAAATCCAGGGGATTTCACCGGGCGCTTGCAGATGCCTGGTATACAGCGAAAGTCCTGGAGAAAATAAATAACATAATCATTATCAATCATCCGTCACTGGATGTTTACCAGAATCCAAAGAAGAAAAAAGACGAGATACATATTTCCTATCCGGATCATGACAAATATGTATCCAGAGAATTTGCCACAAGAGAGCGAATCATGAAAGACCGCGAGGTGACCAGCACCAGATGTCCGGTCTGTCATCTGCCTGCAAAGCGCAAACTCCGATGGTTTATGAATAATCCAAAGGTTTATTACAGCATATCCAATTGTGAAGAACATGGACTGATAAGAGGCAAGATCCGCATCCGAAAAACAGAAGATGAGAAATATTTCGCTGTGAAGACATTGCGTTTCACAGATACAGAAGAAGCAGAGGAACTTCGTGAAAGAAAAGAAGTCCTCCGCCTCAGGCGAAAACTAAAAAGAAGCGTTGAGAAGGAGATCTGAAAGGATCTCCTTTTCATATTGCATTCCATATCCGACCATATGGCCGTCTAAATAATATTTACTTTTAATTCTCTTTGGACCGACAGAATTGTTCAGAAGTTTTTGCTTCTTTACAAGCTGGCTCACATCGGTTCCTGTGGGGACAGTTACGTACACATGCCTCATATAATAGAAGGAACACAGATTATTCCAGTCCTTTAACAGGTGCTTTTCGCATGGGAGAAATACTGCCGGTACCGGATCGGTATCTATATTCAAGTCTACTTTTTCAAAATTGTCGAAGCCGTAATCCAGCAGAGAAGTTGTGTCAGGAAAAGCACCGTTTGTAGAATTCAGCACAACTGCAATGAGAATGGAATTTCCTCTCTTGGCATAGGTGACAAGCGTACTTCCCGCTGCATCGGTGTATCCGGTCTTTCCTCCCAGAACCCCATCGTATGCATAAGACTGTCCGGGCATCATCTTATGGTGATTGAGAAGATAACGGGTTTCAGACTGCTTATTAGTCGGAGGAATCTCATAAACCTGTGTGGTCACAAATTTACGGAATCTGGGATTATACCAGGCTGCCTTTGCAATCTTCATCATATCACCTGCGGTGGTATAATGCGTCTCATCCGGAAGACCATTTGGATTATTAAAATGGGTGTTCTTACAGCCAAGCTGAGCTGCCCTCTGGTTCATCAGTTCAACAAACTTCTTTACAGAACCGCTTGTTTTTTCTGCCAGAGCAAGAGCCATCTCATTGGCGGATTCCAGCATCAGAGCCATCAGGGCCTGCTCTACTGTGAAAACCTCTCCTGTTTCTGCGTAAATGCTGGAGCTTCCGGCCTCAATCCCATAAGCCGCTTCCTGCGACATGGTGATCGTATCGTCCATATTCAGATGTTCACAGGCCAGAAGAGCGGTCATGATCTTAGTGATACTGGCGGGATATAGCTTATCCTTGGCATTCTTGGAATAAAGAATAGTATCAGTGACTGCATCCATCAGCACTGCGGACTGTCCCTCGATATTAGGACCTGTGGGCCATCCTTTGACAGAATCGATATCTGAGGCCTGTGAATAGGTTTCTGAATGACCGGCTTCAGGAGTGGCAGAGGTTTCGGCAGCATAAGTGACTGCAGGCTGGGAGATCAGAATCCCTGCACAAAGCATTCCAGTGAGGAAACGTTTCATTGATTTATGAAATTTTGTTTTAAACATTTGAAATTACCCTTCATTAAATATACATAGTAGTTGCTTTCCATATCCGGGTCCATTGTTTTGAATGACGTTCGGACAAAATATTCTACCTTATTATATCATTAATTACAATGCCTGTGTAAAATTTATATGATAGTATGTTAACAGTGTGTTACTGTTCGGGAGTTTGACAGTAACCAGTGTTATTAAACAGTAACAGGATTACCCTAATATTCAAAAAAATACTTGACACAGTGAATTTTGTGACCTTATAATGAATCCGCATAGTTAAATAAATGATATGTCCACAAAAACGTTGATGGAGAGAGTAACTGCAGGGGAAAGCAGACAGCGAACCGGGGAGGGTGTGAGCCCGGTGGTGAGTAAATGCAGTGAAGATCACTCCGGAGTTGCAGCTCTGAAGGGTGTACAGACAGGTAAGAGCTGACGGAAATCCCCGTTAAAAGATTCATGTATCGGCAGAGGATGCCCGTACAATGTAACAGGTGGTATAGCGAACGTCAATAAACCTTCGTCCTTTTACAAAAGGGCGATTTTTTTATGGGCTTATTTTCGTTCTTAAAGGACACCGGAAATATTTTTCAGTGTATATAAACGTCCTGCATATTTTCAGGTGTCTGATACAAATAATTTAAACAGGAGGTAAATTACTGTGTACCAGAAAGTTGATACGAACTTAAACTTTGTAGACCGTGAGAAAAAAGTAGAAGAATTCTGGAAAGAAAACCATATCTTTGAGAAAAGTATGGAGAACAGAAAAGAAGGAGAAACATATACATTCTATGATGGACCGCCCACTGCAAATGGCAAACCGCACATCGGCCATGTACTTACCCGCGTTATCAAGGATATGATTCCGAGATACCGTACAATGAAGGGCTACATGGTTCCGCGTAAAGCAGGATGGGATACCCACGGACTTCCGGTAGAGCTGGAAGTAGAGAAGAAACTTGGTCTGGATGGCAAAGAGCAGATCGAAGAATACGGTATGGAGCCATTCATCAAACAGTGTAAGGAAAGCGTCTGGAAATATAAAGGAATGTGGGAGGATTTCTCCTCTACTGTTGGTTTCTGGGCTGATATGGAACATCCATACGTAACTTACTATGACGATTATATTGAATCCGAATGGTGGGCATTAAAAGAAATCTGGAACAAGAAGCTTCTGTATAAAGGCTTCAAGATCGTTCCTTACTGTCCAAGATGCGGTACCCCTCTTTCCGCACAGGAAGTATCCCAGGGATACAAAACTGTAAAAGAGCGCTCCGCAGTTGTAAGATTCAAGGTTGTTGGTGAAGATGCATACTTCCTTGCATGGACAACAACACCATGGACACTTCCGTCCAACGTTGCACTCTGCGTAAACCCGGATGAGACTTACTGCAAAGTAAAGGCAGCAGACGGATATACCTATTATATGGCAGAAGCACTCCTTGACAAAGTCCTTGGCAAGCTTGCAAAAGAAGAAGGCGAGAAAGCATATGAAGTTCTGGAAACCTACAAAGGAACAGACCTGGAATACAAGGCATACGAGCCGCTTTTCGCATGTGCAGGAGAGGCAGCAGCAAAACAGAAAAAGAAAGCTCATTTCGTAACCTGTGATAACTACGTTACTATGAGTGATGGTACAGGTATCGTTCACATCGCACCTGCATTCGGTGAAGACGACAGCAGAATCGGACGTAACTATGAACTGCCATTCGTACAGTTCGTAGACGGACAGGGTAACCTGACAAAAGAGACACCATACGCAGGCGTTTTCGTAAAGAAAGCAGATCCTATGGTCCTCACAGATCTGGACAAAGAAGGCAAGCTCTTCGATGCTCCGAAATTCGAGCATGATTATCCACACTGCTGGAGATGTGACACACCACTGATCTACTATGCAAGAGAATCCTGGTTCATCAAGATGACAGCAGTTAAGGATGACCTGATCAGAAATAACAATACAATCAACTGGATCCCTGAGAGCATCGGTAAAGGACGTTTCGGCGACTGGCTTGAAAACGTTCAGGACTGGGGTATCAGCCGTAACCGTTACTGGGGAACTCCACTGAACATCTGGCAGTGTGAATGCGGACATATGCATTCCATCGGAAGCCGTCAGGAGTTATTCGAGATGAGCGGTGATGAGAAAGCCAAGACAGTAGAGCTTCACCGCCCATACATCGATGAGATCACACTGAAGTGTCCGGAGTGCGGTGGAGAAATGCATCGTGTACCGGAGGTTATTGACTGCTGGTTCGACTCAGGAGCAATGCCTTTCGCACAGCATCATTATCCATTTGAAAACAAAGAATTATTTGAGCAGCAGTTCCCTGCAAACTTTATCTCCGAGGCAGTAGACCAGACCCGTGGATGGTTCTACTCACTCCTTGCAGAATCCACACTGCTCTTCAACAAAGCACCATACAAGAACGTAATCGTTCTGGGACATGTCCAGGATGAGAACGGACAGAAGATGAGTAAGTCCAAAGGAAATGCAGTTGATCCATTCGATGCACTGAACAAATACGGTGCAGATGCCATCAGATGGTACTTCTACATCAACAGTGCTCCATGGCTTCCGAACCGTTTCCATGGCAAGGCAGTTGTGGAAGGACAGCGTAAATTCATGAGTACACTGTGGAATACTTACGCATTCTTCGTATTATATGCAGACATCGACAACTTCGACCCGACCAAATATGAACTGAACTATGACCAGCTTCCTGTAATGGACAAATGGCTGCTCAGCAGATTAAACACAACTGTTCAGGCTGTAGACAATGATCTGGCAAACTACAAGATCCCGGAAGCAGCAAGAGCACTCCAGGAATTTGTAGATGAAATGAGTAACTGGTATGTAAGAAGAAGCCGTGAACGTTTCTGGGCAAAGGGAATGGAGCAGGATAAGATCAATGCTTACATGACTCTGTACCATGCACTGGTAACCATCGCCAAGACAGCAGCTCCGATGATCCCGTTCATGACAGAAGACATCTATCAGAACCTGGTAAGAAGCGTGGATAAAGATGCTCCGGAGAGTATCCATCTCTGCGACTTCCCAACTGTAAACGAAGCATGGATCGACAAAGATCTGGAAGCAGACATGAAAGAGCTTCTGGAGATCGTAGTTCTGGGACGTGCCTGCAGAAATACAGCAAACATCAAGAACCGTCAGCCGATCGGAACCATGTATGTAAAAGCTGAGAAGAAAATGAGTGAATTCTACACTGACATCATCGCAGACGAACTGAATGTCAAAGAAGTAAAATTCGCAGATGATGTAGAATCCTTTATCTCCTACAGCTTCAAACCACAGCTTCGTACAGTAGGACCGAAATACGGTAAACTCCTTGGAGGAATCAGACAGGCTCTCACAGACATCAATGGAACAGCAGCAATGAACGAACTGAGAACCAACGGTGTCCTGAAACTGGATATCAACGGAAACGATGTAGAGCTTACAGAAGAAGACCTTCTTATTGAAACAGCACAGACAGAGGGTTATGTATCTGAATCTGACGGTGAAACATCCGTAGTCCTGGATACAAACCTGACACCTGAACTGATCGAAGAAGGATTTGTACGTGAGATCATCAGCAAGATCCAGACCATGAGAAAAGAAGCTGGCTTCGAAGTTATGGACAAGATCGTAGTATACGCTCACGGAAACGACAAGATCCAGGATGTCATGAAAACACACGAAGATGAGATCAAGTCAGAAGTACTTGCAGACGAAATGGTACTTGGCGAGACCGATGGTTATGTGAAAGAGTGGAACATCAACAAAGAAGCAGTAACTATGGGTGTTAAGAAACTGTAATTGACAACATTCGGTCAATTACTGACAAGGTAATGATAAGTTACAGGTATTTCACAGGAAATATACTACTTTCGCAATGCACGATAAAAAAATGTTATAAATTTCGGCAATTATACACATGACAGACTGTCGAAAAAAGAGTATCATTATCTTTGACAGTCTGATTTCAGAGAGGAAATTGGAGGCGGAGATTCTTTGCCCCCAATTTCTCTGATATGAAGAAAACAGAAGAGTTGACGGAATGAAGAGGTTCACCGGCAATATCCGCAGGGTGTATTGCTGAGAATAAAGTGAACAGTGAAACCATTACGGGAGGTATGAAATGACAAACGAAATGTTCAAGAAAGAGGCATTCAAGAAAAGCGTAAAAGACAACGTAAAATTCCTCTATCGAAAAACAATTGAAGAAGCTACACAGGAGCAGATTTTCCAGGCAGTAAGCTACTCTGTAAAAGACGTTATCATTGATAACTGGCTTGCAACACAGAAAGCTTATGACGAACAGGATCCGAAGATCGTATACTATATGTCCATGGAATTCCTGATGGGACGTGCTCTCGGAAACAACCTGATCAACCTTTGCGCTTACGGTGAAGTAAAAGAAGCTCTCGAAGAGCTGGGATTTGACCTTAACTGTATCGAAGATCAGGAACCGGATCCGGCACTTGGAAACGGTGGTCTGGGAAGACTGGCTGCATGCTTCCTTGATTCTCTCGCAACTTTAAATTACGCAGCATATGGCTGCGGAATCCGTTACCACTACGGAATGTTCAAACAGAAAATCCAGAACGGTTATCAGATCGAGGTACCGGATAACTGGTTAAAGAACGGCTACCCATTCGAACTGCGTCGTCCGGAATATGCCAAGGAAGTACACTTCGGCGGATATGTAAGAGTAGAGTACGATCCTGAAAAGGGCGGAAACAAATTTATCCACGAAGGATATCAGGCAGTAAAAGCCATTCCTTATGATATGCCGATCACAGGATATGACAATGATGTAGTAAATACACTTCGTATCTGGGATGCAGAGCCGATCGTAGACTTCGAGCTTGATTCCTTTGACAAGGGTGATTACAAGAAAGCTGTAGAGCAGGAGAACCTTGCCCGCAATATCGTAGAAGTCCTTTACCCGAACGACAACCACTATGCAGGTAAAGAGCTGAGACTGAAACAGCAGTACTTCTTTGTATCTGCAAGCCTCCAGGCAGCAATTGCCAAATACAAAAAGAAACATGACGATATCCATAAATTATATGAAAAAGTAACCTTCCAGATGAATGATACACATCCGACTGTAGCAGTAGCAGAGTTAATGCGTATCCTCATGGACGAAGAAGGACTCGGATGGGATGAAGCATGGGAAGTAACAAGAAAATCTGTTGCTTACACAAACCATACTATCATGTCCGAAGCACTTGAGAAATGGCCGATCGAGCTCTTCTCCAGACTGCTTCCGCGTGTATACCAGATCATCGAAGAGATCAATCGTCGTTTCATCCTTGAGATCCAGGCAAAATATCCGGGAAATTACGAGAAGATCAAAAAGATGGCAATTATCTACGATGGACAGGTTAAGATGGCTCACCTTGCAATCGCAGCAGGCTATTCTGTAAACGGTGTTGCACGCCTTCATACAGAAATCCTGAAGAATCAGGAATTAAAAGACTTCTATGAAATGATGCCTAAGAAATTCAACAACAAGACAAACGGTATCACTCAGAGACGTTTCCTGCTCCACGCAAATCCACTCCTTGCAGACTGGATCACAGAGCATATCGGACCGGACTGGATCACAGACCTTCCGCAGTTAAAGAAACTTGCAGTTTACGCAGATGATGAGAAAGCACTCCAGGAATTCATGAACATTAAGTTCAAGAACAAAGAGCGTCTGGCTAAATACATCCTTGAGCACAATGGCGTAGAAGTAGACCCGCACTCCATCTTCGATGTACAGGTTAAGAGACTTCACGAGTACAAACGTCAGCTCCTGAACATCCTGCATGTTATCTATCTGTACAACCAGATCAAGATGCATCCGGAAATGGAATTCTATCCAAGAACATTCATCTTCGGTGCAAAAGCATCCGCAGGTTACGCAACAGCCAAGAAGATCATCAAACTCATCAACTCCGTAGCAGACGTAGTAAACAACGACGCTTCCATCAACGGCAAGATCAAAGTTGTATTCATCGAAAACTACAGAGTATCCAACGCTGAGTGGATCTTCGCAGCAGCAGACGTTTCCGAGCAGATCTCCACAGCAAGTAAAGAAGCTTCCGGTACAGGTAACATGAAGTTCATGCTCAACGGTGCTCCTACACTTGGAACAATGGACGGTGCTAACGTAGAGATCGTAGAAGAAGTTGGCGCAGAAAACGCATTCATCTTCGGCTTAAGCTCCGACGAAGTAATCAACTACGAAAACAACGGCGGATACGATCCAAACGTGATCTACAACACAGACGAAGAAATCCGTCAGGTACTGATGCAGCTCATCAACGGAACCTTCTCCAATGATACAGAACTCTTCCGTGACCTGTACGATTCACTTCTCAACACAAAGAACACAGACAGAGCAGACCGCTACTTCATCCTCGCAGACTTCCGTTCCTATGCAGACGCACAGAAACGCGTAGAAGCAGCATACAGAGACGAAAAAGGCTGGGCTAAGAAAGCACTCCTCAACACAGCATGCAGCGGCAAGTTCACATCCGACAGAACTATCCAGGAATATGTAGATGATATCTGGCATCTGGATAAGGTTATTGTCAGAAAGAAATAATACGCTATATTTATAGAAGTAATTGCTTCTGAGTAAAAATAAAGCCCCTGGCAGTACAGTTATCAGGACTGTATTGCAGGGGCTTTTTGCTACAGTAGTGACATAATACATTAATTCATTTGTGCGGGAAAACTTTTGCGTACAGACATATAATACAAAGGAACAAAAAGTTCTTGAAAACATAGATTTGACTGGAAAAATGAGAAGGCATCTGTTACAATAGAAAATACAAAACAGAGTACCGGAGATGCAGAAACTGCTCTTTCTCCTGCCATTTTATGTGATAAGATATGAAAAAAGCAGAGAAGATATAGAGAAAGATCCAGAAAAACTTCAGAAATTGCTGGATGAATATGTGACAATATCCAGAAGACTGGAAGAAAGTCTGCTTGAAAACGGAAAAGAAGCACTGCATCGTTACCTTGTGGAAGTAATCATAAAAATTGCAGACTACATTTTCTCAGATTCAGAAAAAACAAAGAAGGGAGTTGACCGAGCCATGGGCGGAGAAGTATTAGAGCTGAAAACAGATAAGCTGATAAATGAAATAAGGCAAGACGTGAAAGAAGAAGTGAAAGCGGAAGTGAAAGAAGAAGTGAAAACAGAGACGAAAGAAAAAATAGTAATCTGTATGCTGAAAAGAGGCAAAAGTACATTGGAAGAAATCGCTGCAGATACACAGATGCCGATTGAGCAGGTTGAAAGAATAAAAAAAGAACAACAGTTATAAAATGAGAAAATGGCAGAGAATTATAGAGGGTTCTCTGCCATTTGACCATACAGGGGTTGATACATCATCTTGTGATTAGAACGAACAACTCACCACATTTGTAACAAATTATAGATTTTTAGCATGAAAAATCAAGGAAAATAAATGCTTTTGAAGTGTATGAAATTTAAAAAAATCGTAAAATTCTTGAGCATTACCCTTGACAAAAAGTGGTGAAAGCACTATTATTAACCATAACAGACAGATTATGTCTAGGAATCTTTACCCAAAAAGAAATAGTTATATTAAGGAAAGGGGAACTATAATCATGACAAAGATTAAAAACACAAAGAAGGGCATGGCAAAAAAGACATTAAGTATGTCACTTGTTGTTGCAATGCTTGCTACTTCTAATGTGCCGGTATGGGCTGCTGAGTTCAGCGATGGTACTGACGCTTCCGTAGCTACTGAAGCAGATGCGTTCGCTGCAGAAGCTCCTGTTGTTGACGATACAGAAGACGCAGCTCCAGCATCTGTAATGGTAAATGAAGCTGATATTACTCTTAACTTATCTGCAGACAGCAAAAAAGTTGTTTGGGGAGGAGCATCTGTTATCAGTGGTACTGTAACTAAAACTGACGGATCAGAAGTAGAAGGTGGATGGCAGTATCGTTGGGTTGACGAAAAAGGTATTGCATATGCATCTTCTAACGGAAAAGTAGACGATGCAGCTGATATGAGTTTAAATACAACAGCTGACATGGCTGGAAAAACATTAACCCTTTATGTTTACGATGTAGACAGCAATCAGCAGACTCTTTATGACATTAACACAGGTATTTCTGTAGCTGTAGAAAAGAGATCTTTAAATTCTGTGACTGCTACACCTGCAACCACAACAAAAGCATACAACGGTTTTGCTCAGACTATTACTGAAGCTGACGGCGTTGCACTTACTGTTCTGGATTCTGAAAAAGCAAATGTAGCTGCTGATGCTTATGAAACATCTGTAACTAATGCAACTAATAATAAAGAAGAATTCAAACTTACTGTAACAGCAAAAGAAGACTCTGCTTACACAGGCAGTGCTGAACTTGTAATCGGTAAGGTTACAGCAAAAGCATATGCAAAAGGAGATATCCTTGCAACAGCAACAAAAGGACAGTCCTATCAGTATACAGGTAAGGCTATTAAGATTTCCAAAGATAACATTACATTAAAAGAATCTGCTTCCAGTAATAAAGGCGCTGATGGAAAATTAAGCGGTGCTGATTTATCTGCTGCAGTTACAACTGCTCAGGTTGAATATACAAAAGTAGGTGATTACCCCGTTGTTGTATATGTTGACAAAACAAAATTAAAGAACTTCACTGATGCAGATGAGTATTATACAACAAATGAAACTGTTAACGTTGCAAAACGTGACCTCTCTACAGCAGGAACAAAGATTACTGTTAACACTTTAAGTGGACAGATTCCAACAGATATTGCTGTAAGCAAATTAGCTGATTATCTGACATTTACAGGTGTAGAAGGCTCAGACCTTTCTGCAATTAAAAACTCCAGCAAAGAATATACACTTATTGTAAAAAATGCTGATGGTACAGACGCTAAACAGTTTAAAAACGGAAGTACATATACTGTTACAGTACGTGCAAAAGACGGTGGAAACTGCACAGGTGAGCAGACATTTACTGTTGTTGCTACTGCAGCTGCATTAAATGCTGTATCTGCAAAAACACAGTATACAACACCTTATACAGGCGATGAGATCAAACCTTCCAAGAGCGATTTAGGCGATTTAGTTATTCAGTATTATAACGCTACTGGTGTTCCTAAGACAGAAGATCTTGGAACAGACGGATACGAAATCACAGGATATACAAACAACGTAAATCTGTCTCTTATACACATCTCCGAGCCCACGAGACGCGTAGTAATCTCG
>ENA-OZEB01000276-OZEB01000276.1-human-gut-metagenome-genome-assembly--contig:-NODE-276-length-17501-cov-4.636650_pt1 | contig 17501 bp, 10 predicted proteins | sample MGYA00245060_ERZ653593 | MGnify/ENA primary metagenome ERZ653593 (study PRJEB26926, sample SAMN06164989) | human gut metagenome | biome: ENVO:00009003; feature: ENVO:2100002; material: ENVO:00002003... | reverse complement strand
CGGTCGGCGGGGCCATTGTGGCTCTTGACAGCGGATTGGGTCATATGAGCGAAAATGCCCCTAAGCGAGCAATGTGCCTTGAAAGAGGAGGGCATTGACCTTCTGGTCATGCCGCCGAAGTTGAAAGGCAGATTGCCGCTCTGGCGGGTTTGCAGCGTCGAGCCGTTACGCGGTTTGGTAAAACCGCGTAACCACTAGTTTGGTACCTTGACATTCATTTCTCATGCTCCTAAATTGGTTAGGCACAAAACAATTTCACTACCTAACTAAAGAAAGGAGCGAAGATTAGATATGCGTGTTGAACCACTCGCCTATCCGCATGAACCCGGCGGCGACCCCTCACGGCCAGCAGACGAGCCCGAGACCCAGTCCGACAAAGACCGTCTCGCCAAGCGAATCCTCAATGGGCTGGGGTTTTGCGGCCATTACATGCATTTTCACGGCGGCGGCATATCTGGCAAGGCGCCTATTGTCTGCCTACTCGCCAAGCAGCCGACCGGCGAGCTGTCCCAACAGGAGCTCGGCATGCACTTCGACCTCAAGCCGGGGTCCCTTTCCGAGATTCTGTCCAAGCTCGAACTGGGCGGTCTTATCGAGCGCAGTCGCAATCCCAAAGACCGTCGGCAGCTCACCATCCGCCTGACCGATGCGGGATGGGAAAAGGCCCGCGTTGAGCAGGCGGCCCGCATCCGCTTTAGAGAGCAGGCCTTTAGTGCCCTCACTCACGACGAGCGCGAACAGCTCGCCGAGATGCTCGAAAAAATCCGCGTAACCTGGGAGGAACTGGATGATTAAAACCCTCATGGGAAGCATCCGCGATTACAAGAAGGTCACGATCGCCACGCCGCTGCTGGTGCTTGGCGAGGTGCTCTGCGAGATGCTGATTCCATTTATCACCGCCAACCTGATCGACGCCATCAAAGACGGCGCCACCGTAGCCGAGATGCTTCCCACCGCGGGCTTTTTGGTGCTCATCGCGCTGACGTCGCTTGCTTTTGGCGCCGCTGCCGGCATCACCTGCAGCCATGCGAGTTGCGGCTTCGCCAAGAACCTGCGTCACGACCTGTTCTATAAGATCCAGACGTTCAGCTTTGCCAACATCGATGAGTTCTCGAGCTCCTCACTCGTCACGCGCCTGACCACCGATATCAACAACGTGCAGCAGGCCTTTATGATGATCATCCGCATCGCCGTGCGCGCGCCGCTGGTGCTGGTCTTTGCCTTTGCCATGGCCTACGCCATGGGCGGCAGCGTCGCCATGGTCTACCTGGTCATCATTCCGCTGCTGGGCTTTGGCCTGTTCTTTATCATCTATAAGGTGCGCCCGATCTTTGCCCGCGTGTTCCGCAAGTACGACGCCCTTAACGAGTCCGTCGAGGAAAACGTCACCGGCATGCGCGTGGTCAAGAGTTACGTGCGCGAAGACTTTGAGAAGGAGAAGTTCGCGACCGCCGCACGCGACGTCCAGATGGACTTCACCCGCGCCGAGAAGCTGCTCGCCTTTAACAATCCCATGATGAACATCTGCGTCAACGGCGCGTTTGTCGTCATCATCTACCTGGGCTCCAAGCTCATCATCACGAGTCAGGGCACGCTGTTCGACGTGGGCCAGCTCTCCTCGATCTTTACCTATGGCTTCCAAATCCTCATGAGTCTGATGCAGCTGTCGATGATCTTTGTCATGGTGACCATGGCCGACGAATCGGCACACCGCATTACCGAGGTGCTGGCCGCCGAGCCCACGATCGCCGATCCCGCCGAGCCCGTGCTCGAGGTTGCCGACGGTTCCATCGACTTTGACCACGTGAGCTTTAAGTATTCCGCGCATGCGAAGCGCCAGGCGCTCGACAATATCGACCTGCACATTAAGAGCGGCGAGACCATCGGCATCATCGGCGGCACCGGCTCGGCCAAGTCCACGCTCGTAAACCTCATCGCCCGTCTGTACGACACCACCGAAGGTACCGTGCGCGTGGGCGGCGTGGATGTGCGCGACTACGACTTGGACGCTCTGCGTCACCAAGTGGCCATGGTGCTGCAGAAAAACGTGCTGTTTAGCGGCACCATTGCCGAGAACCTGCGCTGGGGCGACCCGAACGCCACCGACGAGGAAGTCCGCGAGGCGGCACATCTGGCCTGCGCCGACGAGTTTGTCGATGGCTTCCCCAAGGGCTATGACACCTGGATCGAACAGGGCGGCTCCAATGTTTCCGGCGGTCAGAAGCAGCGCCTGTGCATTGCGCGTGCCCTGCTGCGTCGCCCCAAGATCTTAATCCTGGACGACTCCACCAGCGCTGTCGACACCAAGACCGACGCCAAGATCCGCGCAGGGTTGGCAAGCTATCTGCCCAACACGACCAAGCTCATCATCGCCCAGCGCATCAGCTCCGTGCAGGACGCCGATCGCATCATCGTCATGGAGGGTGGCCGTATCGCGCAGATCGGCAACCATGACGAGCTGCTCAAGACGAGCGAGATCTACCGCGAGACCTTTACCTCGCAAAACAAGATGTCTGCCGAGGGCGAAGGAGCCGTCGAGGCCGACACCGAGGCATCCGTAACGCAAGCTCAGACCCAGGAAGGAGGCGAGGCACATGAGTAAGGCAACGACCGCCGAGCGCGCACTCAACCGCAAGGGCGGCACCATGTCGCGCCTCATCAAGACGCTCTTTGGCTTCTACCCCGTGCTTTTGCCCCTCGTCGTTGTCGGCGTGGTGCTCTGCGCCATCATCAACTCCATCGGTGCGACCTTCCTTCAGAGCGCTCTGCAGATTATTAGCGAATCGTGGCAGTCGGGCGATTGGGAAGCCGCACAGCCCAAGATCGCACAGCTCGTGACCACCCTCGCCTGCATCTACGGCATCGGCATCCTGTCTTCGCTCTTCTGGAACCGCGCCATGGCCATCGTCACGCAGGGCTCGCTCGAAAAGCTGCGCGAGAAGATGTTCAACCGTATGCAGGACCTGCCGATTCGCTACTTCGACACGCATCAGCGCGGCGACATCATGAGCCACTACACCAACGACATCGACACGCTGCGCCAGATGATCAGCCAGTCGCTGCCCAACCTGCTCATGACGACCATCGTCATCGTCACGGTGTTCTTTATCATGCTGTACTACAGCGTGTGGATGTGCCTGGTCATTGTGGCCGGCGTCGCCTTTATGACCTTTATGACCAAGCTGCTCGGCTCCAACTCCGCGCGCTTCTTCATTGCGCAGCAGACCGAGCTCGGCGTGGTCGAGGGCCATATCGAGGAAGTCATGAACGGCCAGAAGGTCGTCAAGGCATTCTGCCACGAGTCTGCCGCCGAGGCCGATTTTGACGAGCGCAACGAAAAGCTCTTCGAGGTCTCGCAGAAGGCCAACATGTACGCCAACATCCTCATGCCTATCCTTATGAACCTGGGCAACCTGCTCTACGTGCTGGTCGCACTGGCAGGCGGCATTTTCCTGGCGCTGGGCGTGCCCAATCTGAGCATCTCGGGCATGACGCTGTCCATCGCCGTCGTAGTGCCGTTCCTCAACATGACCAAGCAGTTCTGCGGACAGATCGGTCAGATCTCGCAGCAGATCAACGCAGTGGTCATGGGCCTCGCCGGCGCCGACCGCATCTTTGAGCTCATCGACGAGGAGCCCGAAGCCGACGAAGGCTATGTGACGCTCGTCAACGCGCAGGTCAACCCCGACACCTGGCAGCTCGAGGAGGCCGACCACCACACCGGCATGTGGGCGTGGAAACATCCGCACCGCGCAACCGGCGAGATCGAGTACGTGCCGCTGCGTGGCGACCTGGTCATGGACAACGTCGACTTTGGCTACACGCCCGACCACGAGGTGCTGCACGGCGTGTCCGTGTTTGCCAAGCCGGGCCAGAAGGTCGCGTTTGTCGGCGCCACCGGTGCCGGTAAGACGACCATCACCAACCTCATCAACCGCTTCTATGACATCGCCGACGGCAAGATTCGCTACGACGGCATCAACGTCAACAAGATCCGCAAGGCAGACCTGCGCCGCTCGCTGGGCGTGGTGCTGCAGGACGTAAACCTGTTCACCGGCACCGTGATGGATAACATCCGCTACGGCAATCTGGATGCCACCGACGAGGAGTGCATCGCGGCGGCCAAGCTCGCGGGCGCGGACGACTTTATCACCCGCCTGCCCGACGGCTACGACACCATGCTCACCGGCAACGGCGCGCAGCTGTCGCAGGGCCAGCGTCAGCTGATTTCGATCGCACGCGCCGCCGTCGCCGATCCGCCGGCAATGATTCTGGACGAGGCCACATCGAGCATCGACACCCGCACCGAGGCCATCGTGCAGACGGGCATGGACAAGCTCATGGAGGGCCGCACGACGTTTGTCATCGCGCACCGCCTGTCCACCGTGCGCAACTCCGACGCAATCATCTGTCTGGACCACGGCCGCATCATCGAGCGCGGCAACCACGACGAGCTGATCGCCAAGCGCGGATACTACTATCAGCTCTATACCGGAGCGTTTGAGCTGGAGTAGGACCGGTTACTGACGCGCGATCAGCCTGTCATTTAGAACGGAATATAAATTAGTGAGGCCCTGCCCAGTTGGCCAGGGCCTCGTTTTGTAAGGATGATTTGGGAGGTGGTGGAGGACCAGTCTTTTTGGGACGGGGCTAAATTAGCTGGTTCTCCATCCCAATATCGATGAATCAACAAATCGCAACTGATCCCTAATCCAAAACCAGCTAATTTAGCCCCGTCCCAAAAAGACTGGTCAAGCTAACGGAACGCAGTAGCTAAAAATCTCCGTCCCAGAAAAATCATTGCGCAGGTAGGACGGCAAAGGTAGCTAGAAAAGCCCCATCCTAAATGAGCTACAAGATTTCGGCTAGGAGCGCTCGGCGCCCATTTGTTTTATCACTGCAGGTAGAAAGCGCGATGATGCGTGCATCGAAGCCAGCGCCGTCCGTGTCCGCATGCACCGCCGTCTGCGAGATATGCGCGAGCAGAGTCTGCATTGAGGCCTGGTCCAGGTTTCCCGGCCCAAAGATAATGTCATCACTCGCGGCAAACGAACACACAGCAACGATGCGCAGGCGGAACGCCCCATCTTTTGTGTAGAGCGTGCCCGTGCGGTGCAGGTCAAAGAAGCCCCTGTCTAAAAACCGGTCGACATCGCCAAACATCGCGCCGTTATCCATGTGGTGCGCATAGAGCAGATTGTAGGAATCGGTCATCGCGCGGCTGTTGCGCGTATCCAAAAACACCGCTCCCGAAACCGCGGACTCCCCCAACACGTTTTTGTTGAGATATTCCTGGTTATCTTTTCCCTGAACAAAGGGATAGTCGATGTTGGTGCCATCGATGGTGACCCATCCGACCACGTCGGGATTTTTGGCCATCAGTTCCTGCAGGCGTGCGCAATCGTTGACCCCGGTGGGTTTGTAGTGCAGCAGCTCATCGCTGATGAACCCGCCGTTCATAACGTTGTTTGTATCCCACAGCGAATAGCCCCCGTACAGCAGCATGAGCAGCACGAGAAAGCCGGCAAACCACGTAAGTACGCGGTCGCCGGCTCGTGCCAGCCGAGCTATGCGTTTAAGCTCCATCGGCTGTAATCCTCGCTGTTTTAACGGCGGTTACGACGAGGACGGAAGAAGACCACGCCCATCACGGCAGCAAACGCGACGATTGCCGCATAGGGAACGACCGTCCGAATAACATCGGTCGGAACGGTAACATCCTTGGTGTTGGTAAAGGTCACCGTGGTGTCAGAAGTACCGATACCCTGCGCGAGAAGAATATTGGACTTTGTTTCGTTGCCAGTCTCCCCAATCTTGTACGACGTTTCATAACCTTCCTTCGTCTTGTAGTCGTCCTCAGTTACGGCATATGTGTCCTTCGATGAAAGACCATAAAAGGTGACGGAGTCGCCGTCTCTAAGGTTCACCGAAACCGTAGATCCCGATTTGACTACAGCTTCGGGCGTAGAAGTACCGTCTTTTTTCACAGTGACGTACTTATAGGTTTCCCCGGCAGCGCCGTTAAGGCTGACACTAAACCGGAAGTCCTTATTCTTGTCACCCTGGTTGCCCTTGACGACCTTTGTGATGGTCAGCTTATGGGTGGCATATTTGTTCACAAAGCCTGCGGCCTTCCTACCCGAGCTTGCTTTGTCGCTAAGAAGAGTACAACCATTAACAACATAGCCCGAGCCGCCATTTTCTGCGTTTTCTACGTAAACATCGAGGAAGAGCTCCTTGTACGTAACGTTGAGGCCATCCAACGGTGGCGGCGTCTGCGTAATCTTATATCGATAGATGCCCGGAGCCGTAAACTTTGAGGTATCAAGGCTGACGTTCAACGGAGCGGTTATTGTCTTAGTAATGCCGTCGGCATTATCTTGGCTATGAAGACCTTGGGCAGAAAAATTAACGGAAGACGACGGAAGCGTGGCGCCACCGGGCACTCCAGCAGAAACAGGCATGTTGTTACTCGTGCTCGCAAGCTCACTCGTCTCCGCCGGCGCAATCGAATAGCCGAACTCCGCATTCGGCTCCACGGCGTTCTTATTCATGGTAAGCGTCGAGGTGATTGTGACCTTGTTGTCATTTACCGGCAGATGCGGAGTAGCAGAGCCCTCCTCCGCCCACGCCGGCGCAGCAACTCCCACCAAAGCCAGCAGCATCGTGGCGGCCACAACTGCAAACGCCGCCAGTCGCCTCTTTCCAGTTTTCATGTTGTATCCTTCCTCTCGGGCACATGCCCTTAATAAAACCAGGCTTCGTGCCTACAGGTTCGACCTGCGCAGCACGCTGATCACGTTGCCTTTGATCTGCGAACGGGCAATCGGTCCATACAGGCGACTGTCGTGCCCGCCCTCGCGCAAATCTGCCAGCACAAAGAGCTCATCCGTTCCCAGATGCACGGGATAGTCCACAGCAGACTCATAGCGCGGCGTCGGCGTGGTGATATCGCTTTCCACCACAACAGCCCCGTTAACCATGAGCTCGCCCGACTCGGTAATTGTGACCTCATCACCGGGGCGGGCAACCACGCGACCCAGGCGCTCTTCGCCATCCGCGGTGTATACCACCACGTCACCCTCGTTAAAGCTCTGGCTGAGCCTCCAGTAGAGCATGACGTCACCCGAACAGATGCGGGGGGCCATCTCGCCAGTCGTGACTGCGCCCACGCCCAAGACCACACCAAAGAGCAGCCAGAGCGTCACGACAAAAAATGCCAGGCGCGCCAGAAAGCCCACGATATCGCGCCGGTCGTCCGCTTCTCCCAGATCTGGCGCCGCATGGGCGCCCAACCTCACGTTCGACGCGGCCGAATACCGCGAGCCCCGGGGTCTTCCCTGCGGGGCCGCTCGTGCGGCTGGCCCATCACCAGCATTGCTGGCGCCATGTCTTCTCATAGGCGCCCGCCCCTCTTGGAGCCGCGGCGTAAACGCAGCGCAACCATGCCCGTAGCCAACAGCACGCCGGCGGCCAAAATCGCCAGGGCATAGATGGGGTTGCGCGTAATACCCGTAGGCACCGCGACCTGTCGGGAATTGGTGGCCTTAGCTTCAACGGCAACGGTCACACGCGGACCGTTGAGCGTGCCGCTCGCACCCGTAAGCTCGGCGTGGTACCCCAACGACGAATAATCGTCTTCGCTCACGGTATAGACCGCGTTGTAATCCAGCGCCTTAATCGAAACGGTCAGGCCGTCCTTAACGGCAAACGGCACGGTCGCCTTGCCCTGGCCATCGGCCGTAAAGGCCGTCTTGTTTTCCACGGTCTCGGCCCGATCATTCGGTCGCGCCACGAGCGCATGGCTGCCTTGGGCAGACGCATCCGAATACTCGATGGCGTAGGTCTGACCAGCCTTGAGGCCCGTAAAGGTCGCCGTCATCTTAAAGTAGGCACGCTTGTCGCCCATATTGCCCGTAACGCTCTTGGAAACCTTGAGTGTGTAGGTGCGCGGGGTGAATCGTGCGTATACGCATCCCGTATGGCGATCTTTTACGTTGTACGTATAGGTGGGTGAAGACGACAGCAGCTCCGGGGCGTCCGGATTCGATAGGTCGTACCAACCCTCAAAGTGATAGCCCTCCTTGGGAGCGGCCACCGCCTCCACAAACGTGCCGTCATCCACAAAGTAGGCAACGCCCGATTTTTTGTACGCGTCCTCGTCCTTGCCCGAGCCATCCCCGGCATCGATGGAGCCCTTTGCCCCCTTAAGCTTGGAGCTGACCGTGCCGCCCGTCGTTACGTTGCTCCACGTGCCATCGGCATTTTTAAGCTGGGCAACAAAGGCCTGACGATACTTCCATTGCGCCACGAACGTCGCGCCCTGGCTCTCGGGAATGTTTTCGACGGTTACCGCATCGCCCACAGCACCGGTATCCGGATTGACCTTCTTGCCCTTAATGGTAAGAGTGCCGGAATCCGTGGTGCCCTCGGGAGCTGTATGGGTCACCGTGTGTTTGGCATCGAAGCGAACGGCTTTTCCCGAGCCCGCGTACTCCCAGCCCATAAACTTCCAGTCGTCGTTTTGTCCAACGGCAGCATGGGAGGTATAGCTCGCTCCAGCGCCAGAAAGCTGTACGAAATCGCCCGTGGACTCATTGTACGGATCGTAGTGATACGCTTTGCCGCCGTTCACATCGTATTGAACGCCTGCCTTGGAAAACACGAGGTGCACTTTGTAGTGCTTCGTGACCTTGTCGACCTCAAAGCGATAGGTACCATCTTCCAATCTGGTCCAATGTGCGTCGTCGTCTGCGGAATAGAACTCGCCGTTGACAAAAGCACCGATAAAGACTGCCCCGTCATCGCGTTTGGCATCGACCATAAAGTAGGAGTTCTTCTCCTGTTTACCTACGTAGTTTTTGGCATAGGTAAAGTCCGCCGTCTTGGTATTGGCGTTATAAAAATACGTTCCGCTTCCGTTGGGCGTCGTGTATGTCTCGATGCGATAGAACTCCCTAAACGAGATATTGTCGAGGAAGTTGCCGGTCGAATTGCTCCCGTTGGCCGTGTTGTAGGCCACAAAAGCAAAGACGCTCTGGTTTTGGCCATCCGGAATGGTGTAGGTATAGTCGTAGTCAACCTTTTTGCTCTGCTCGAGCGCGTTGGAACCGTAGGAAGCCCACGCGTCGTTTTCGGACGCCATGATCCATACGCACCATTTTTCGGTATGCTCCGCATCGGCCGTCCATGAGAACGCGCTTCCGCTGGACGCATTGGCAAATCCGCCCACTTTGTCAAACTTGGTTGAATACAGGATGATCTTTTTGCTGCAGCCCGATTGGGAAAAATTGACCACATCCAAGCCGACATAGTTGTCGACGCTCATTTGAATCCATTGAACAATTTGCTGGTACTGATCGAGTGCCTTTTGATTGTCCTTGTACGGCTCGTTTTCTTGTCGCGGACCGATGATAAGGGCCATGGCGTCTCGACCCGAGCGGCCGCGGTGGTCGAGCCCCCACTCGTACTGTTTTCCCGGCTCGGTCGTCACATATTGGTAGAGCGAACTCGCCTCGTGTGCGTTGAGCTCGGCTGCATAGTCACCATCGGAGGGCGTAAACGTAACAGAATGCCCAACTGGGTCGATATAGTAGTCGTTCTTGGCAACGATCTCGATACGATGGTCCGTCTCGGTCGTACGCCAATGGGGCGAGCACAACGTAAACTTGCTGGGCCTCTGGTTCCCTAGATGTATATCCTCTTCAAAGCTGCCGTTAGCAATGTTCGTATTCTCGTTCTTAAGATTCGAGGTCGAGAACGCATAGTTTGTGAGCGTTGTCATGGTCTCGGACGAATTTTCCCAATACACCTTGGCAAAGTCGCTATAGATGTCGCGTGTGCCCTGCTTTTCCACGTGAACGTCGTTGACCAGATTACCAAACCACTCCCGGTATTGTTCGTTCTCCCCCGTAAGATTTGAATCGTAGCAAGTCAGCGCAAGCATCGTTTTGTCGGACGCTGCGGTATAGTCAGCCTGATAGGCAAACTCATCGTCTTCCTCGGGAAGATTTCGATAATAATGCGTGCTGTTGGTGCCAAAGGAGAACCAACCCTGTCCGTTAGAGCTTACGAGCCACACAGAAAGCGCGATGCGACCGTCGCTCTGTTCAAACGAAAAGTGGGATCCATCAGCACTGTTACCAGCAAATCCGCCGTTTGCAGCAAAGGGATCGCTGTAAACGGTGTACTGCTCAACGGTATTTCCCTGGGGCATCTTGACCTGCGCCTTAAGCCAAGCCCGCAGCTGCATAAGCTGGTCTTGGCCTGCGCTGTTAATCGACAGATTCTCCTGTTGAGGACCCATCGTGAGCATCAGCACGTCGTGGTCGGTTGCGGCGCGATGGTTTAGGCCCCACTCGTACGTGGCGCCGCTCTGGGTGGAAAAGGTGGTGTAGGTTGATCCAGGTTCAAAATAAAGATTGGTGCCCTGTGGCCTAAAATTCCACGCAAGCGCAAAGTGATTGCCGTTAGCTTGTTTGGTGTTCGTTTGGGGCTTGAGGAGCTGCGTGGAAAGCTCGAGCTTCATCGTCTCGCCGATTCTCTCATTCGGAGAGGTCGTCGACCAGCCAGTAGCTTGGTTAAGAAAGTTTGGGTTTGTTATAAGGTTGCCATCGTCACCGTACGCGCGCGAGGGCAACCCCCCCCGGCCATAACGAACACGCATAAGGCCGCTGCCAACATCATAAAGGTGCGGCGCATCGACGCAATATGACCGAAAGGACCCTGCACGGGCGCATCCCCCCCAGCCGCAGCCCGAGCTTTCGCGCAAGCTGCACAAGTAGTTCGTTTAAGCTTTTTGATTCTACAACCAGCCCAGGGCAAAAGCAAAATCATGCGTGACCGATTTGCAGTCATTTTTCGCATCATTTTTCGCATTGTGCTGGTAGTGCGGCGAAAGTAGCTAAAAAGCCCCGTCCTAAATTAGCTAGTTAAGGAGTTGGGCCATGGCGTTGACGAATTTTTGGACTTGGAGGGTGGGCTCGAGCGGGTAGTGCAGAAAGACTGGCACCTCGCGGCCGCACAGGAACGGCACGCCCACAAAGGCCGGGTGCACCCCTGACCATGCGCCACAGGTGAGTACCGCATCGCCCTTTTCCTCCGCCTCGTTAAAGAGCGCAAAGTCAAAGCTATCCACATCGATCACGTCCACGCCGCCGTCGGCCAAAAGGTCGATGCGTAGGCTGTCCATCGCATCGTTGCCGTGACGGAGCACGCGCAGGCGCATGCCCTCTAGGTCGGCAACCGTAATGCGATTCTTGCGCGCCAGCGGGCTCGCGCGCGGCAGGTCGATATAAAACGGTACGTTAACGATGTGGAGCTTTTGGCAAGCGTCGCCCCAGCGTGGGGTAGAAAAACTCGACTGCACCACATCGACCTCGCGGCCCAAGCTGCGCATGACGGTCTCGCGCTCGTCGTAGAGGTCACTTACCGGCACGATCTCAAATCGTAGCGACGGTTCCAGATCGTGGATGCCCGACCACATCGACAGCGTCTGGCGTCCTGGGCACATCATTGACACGCCCAGGCGCACGGCACCACCATCGCCCGCCGCGCGTCGGGCACGGCGCAGCGCGTCCTCGGACTGCCGCATGATCGAGCGCGCGTCGTCCACCAGCAGTGCGCCGGCCGGCGTCACCTTGACGCCCGAGTGCGAGCGCTCGAACAACGTGATGCCGAACTCGGCCTCGAAGCCCGACACCTGCTTGACGAGGGCCGGGGTCGACACGCGCAATCTTGCCGCCGCACGCGAGAAGCTCCCCAGCTCCGCGGCGGCCGATATGGCCTCAAGTCGTCGATCGTACACGTCAATCTCCCGTTTTCGCGCCCGTGACCGCATGGTGCCACAGGGGGTTGTTTTCGCAGGTCACACGCTCAATTGAGAATGAGCTGCATCGCACAGTGTAAACCTACGGTTAACGCCATTCTAACAAATATGCAATTCACCTGCGCAAATGCAAAGCATACGATAACCTGCGAAAACCACGTGGGTCGATTAATGAGAACGACCCACAGGGAGGCACAAGAAGGGAAGTTCCTATGAGCAACTGGCTTAAGCTCGAGGGCGATGTCTGCGCCGTAACCGGCGCACTCGGCGGTATGGGCGTCGCGATTTGCCGCGAGTTCGCCCGCAACGGCGCCAACGTCGTCCTGCTCGACCTGGACGAGGAAAAGGTCAAGGCCGCGGCCGCCGACCTCGCCGCCGAGTTTGGAATCCACGCCGAGGGCTACAAGATGAACGCCACCGACGAGGCCGAGGTTCAGGCCGCCGTCGATGCCACCATCGCCGACTTCGGCCGTGTCGACGTCCTCGTCAACACCGCCGGTATCCTGCGCTTCGCCGCCATGGAGGACCTGCCGCTCTCCGACTGGAACGAGGTCATCAACGTCAACCTCACCGGCTACTTCATCACCTCGCAGCGCTTTGGTCGCGAAATGATCAAGGCCGGCCAGGGTCGCCTGGTGCACGTCTCGACCGTCGCCAGCCACTCTCCCGAGACGTTCTCGGGCGTGTACAGCTCCACCAAGGCCGGCGTCAACATGATGTCCAAGATGCTCGCCGCCGAATGGGGCCCCTACGGCGTGCGCTCCAACTGCGTCGAGCCCTGCTTCGTTAAGACCCCGATGTCGGCCAACTTCTACGCCGACCCCGAGGTCGAAAAGAGCCGCAGCCGTCTGATCGCCACGCGCCGCATCGGCGAGGTTAGCGATATCGCCAACGCCGTCATGTTCCTGGCGTCCACGCGCTCGGACTTTACCACCGGCGACGCCATCAAGGTCGACGGCGGCTTCTCCAACATGATGGGCGACCTCACCGCCAAGCCCGGCGGCCGTCGCGCCTATGCCGACAACTACCTTAAGAACAAGGGTGTCGAGCTCTGGTCCGATGAGTCCGGCGTCGCCAAGCCGACTGACCAGTAAACCAACCTGACAGGGAGGCCCCGCGGACACGCCTGTTCCTCCCCCGTATCGATTAGAAAGAGTCCAATGGCTTCCACCAACTCCAACAAGGGTCGCGCCGTCGTGCTTTCCGCCGCGTGCGTCACCATGTTCTTCATCAGCTCCATCGCGCTGTATTCCGTCGTGAGCAAGAACCTGCTCGCCGTCTACCCCGAGTGGTCCAGCGCTCTTACCTGGGCCTTCCCCGTCTTCCAGACCATCATGGCCGTGACGGGCATCTTCGCCGGCCGCATCTCCGATAAAATCGGCCCCCGCAACGTCGTGATCGCCGCCGCCGCGTGCTACGGCCTGGGCTGGTTCATGTCCGGCACCGTCACCGAGCCGTGGCAGTTCTACCTGTGGTTCTCGCTCGTCGCCGCCATCGGCAACGGCCTGGGCTACAACCCCGCGCTCACCACCGGCCAAAAGTGGTTCATCGACAAGAAGGGTCTCGCCTCCGGCATCACCCTGGCCGCTTCGACCGCCGGTCCCGCCGTGCTGTCCCCGGTGCTCGCCTCGCTGCTCATCCCGAGCCTGGGCATCTTTGGCGCCCTTAAGGCGCTCGGCGTCATCTTCTTTGTGACGATCGCCGCCTCCGCCCTGTTCCTGAAGGCCCCCGAGGCCGGTTGGCTGCCCGAGGGCTTCGAGGCCCCCAAGGGCGGCGCGCACGCTGGCACCTTCGGCGACCTCACCCCGGGCGAGATGGTCAAGACCCCGCGCTTCTGGGTCCTCATCGTCACCTTCGCCTTTGCCGCCACCGCGGGCACCCTGCTCGTGGGCAAGGTTGCCTCCATCGCCGCCGTTCAGCTCTTCGCCGACCCCACGAGCGCCGCGGCCGTCGCCCTCGGCGGTGTGGTCACAGGGATTCTTTTCCCGGATGCCCTTGAGCACCTCCTCGAACCGGCGCACGCTCAGCGGCTCGCCCTGCATCTCGGGCTTGCCCAGCAGGGAGAAGAAATTATCGGTCACAAACACGCTGCCGGTGTCGGTGCGCAGCTCGTAGCCGCCGATTTCCACACTGGCCATATCCATGATGCGCAAAAACTTGGTGGAGTTGGTCACCAGCTCCCTGTTCAGCTCGGTAATGGTCTCGGCAAAGCGGTCCACCTCCCGGATGGCGGTGCGGGACAGGCGGGGGAAGGTCTTTTTCTCCTGCGCGTCTATCACCTCGCGGTACAAACGGTTGATGGGTCTGGCCAGCCGTGCCGAGACCAGCAGGCTGCCCAAAACGCTCAGCACCAGCGTGATCGCTATGGTGGTCAGCAGCACCTCGCGCACCCGGCTGGAAAAAGCCAGCAGCACCGACTGTTCCATGGTACCGGCCAGAAACCACTTTTCGGCGGCAAAGGGCGCGTTGCGGTTATACACCTGCAGCGGCTCCAGCACCATATAATAGCGCTTATCGTTCAGCTCCACCCAGTTGCCGCCGTTGCCGTTGCTGCGGCAGTTCAAAACGCCCAGCGGTGCATCTGCCGTTACCAGATCCTCGCCGGAGGTCACGGTCTTGCGCAGGGTGAGCACGCCGTCCGTCAGCGCATCATCGGTAGTGGTCACGATAAAATAGGTGCCTGCCTTGTCCTCGTCCAGCTCGGTGAAGGGCAGTTTTGTTTGCAGATAGTCCGTGAGCAGTTCCACGCCCACCACGCCGTATACCGTGCCGTCCGGCAGGATCAGCGGCATGGAGTAGGCAATGGCGTGCCGGTCGTCCCCGGCCAGACAGTAGGAGTTGGTGGTCCAACGGCCATAGCTTTCCGCCGAAAGACCGGCATCGCCCTTATACGCGGTCTGAAACACCGTGCGCAGGATGCCACCCTTGGTATCTCCCTGATAGGGGAAAGTGGGCTGCCAGCCCTTATCCGTGCCGATGGCCAGCTCTTTTACCACTGTGGCGCTGGCGCGTTCCAGCAAAAGGTCGCTGTTGCGCTCCGAAGGGCGGGCGTCCGGGTCCAGATCCCGCAGGTAGATGCCGGGCATTTTTTTGCCCACCTCGCAGGTGTCCAGATCATGGGTGTTCAGGATGAGAAAGATGCCGGTCACCTGCTTTGTGCGCAGGGTGTCCAGAAGCTGCGGGGCAAGGGCTACCAGCAAAGCATCGCTCTGTTCGCTGCCGTTATCCAGCGTGTCCAGCGAGATATCGCCGCTTTTCAGCAGCTGCTGGGTGGTGGCGGTGATCTGGTCGCTCAGCTGCTCCAGATCCTCCGCGTTCCGCAGGATCTCCTGCACATAGCTGGCGCGGTTGCGCACCCGCATGGTAAGCAGATCCTTGGCGTTTTCGTCCAGCTGCTCGGTCACGTTGATGGCAAGGATGCTGGCGACTGCCATCAGCAGCTCCACCGCCAGCACCAGCATCATGGTGGCAAAAATATTGTAGAACACGGTTCTTTCCGGTCTGTTTTCCAAGCGCTGCCGCTGGCGCTGTTTCCATGCGTCAAACATCGCCCTGCCTCCTTTCCGTCTTTTTTGCGGGCGGTCAGCCCTCGTACTGCTGTAACTGCGCAAGGGTGGCCTGATACCACGCCTCAAAATAGTCATCGGTCAGAAACTCTGCCGTGGCTGCCTCCGCGCTCTGGCCTGCGGCGATGCGTTCCAGCACCGTGTCTCGGTGGTCACCGGCAGATAGCCCGACTCCACCGAGAAAGCGATGTTATTCTGCGGCTCGGTGAACCACTTTAAAAAGGTGACTGCGCCGTTGATCTCGGCCTCGGTGCCGCCGCCGAGACCGCAGCCGCCGCCAGAAAGCTGCGGCGCGAGATCTTGTCCTTCATCCCATACCCTCCCGGAGTATGCAGGCGCATTTTACCCCATACCATACTATTTTATATAATACCACCGTTTCCGGCATAGTGTAAACTCTTTCTTAAGAAATATGGTAAAAAAGTGCAGATGACGAATTTTCGTCTTATTTTTTGGCAGTTCTGCCAAAAGCACGCGTCCCCTATAAAAATGGGATAGCGGAGCGTCCGCAGACGCTCCGCTATCCCGAAAATAAAACTAATTTTTCCGCTGTTTATGCGCGGAGCGCATGCAAAACCAGCTCCGTTACATCCGTATCCGCTGCGCGGCGCGGGCGATGGAGGCAAGCAGGGTCACAAGGCGCTTTTCGTCCATCTGGCCGCAGTAGCTGGTGAAGGTGTAGTAGCAGCCCTGCACGCAGAAGGAAAGCACCACCTTGCGCACTACGTCCGTCTCAAAGGTGGGGTCGGTCTGGGCGATGCACTGGCACATGGCCTGTTCCACCCGGTTGATGAACAGCCCCTGCCGGGAGCCGGAGAACAGCACGCTGATCTCGGCCTGATGCGCGGTGAAGGCGCGGAACATCTCCCGCGCAAGCCACTCGGTGCGCTCGCTCACATCGCTGGCGGTCAGGCGGGGCAGGCTTTCCACCACCGCGTGCACCATCTCGTCCTCCATAGCGTTGGCCAGCGCATAGATATCCTGATAATGGGCGTAGAATGTGGATTTATTGATACAGGCGCGGTCGCACAGCTCCTTGACACGGATCTTTTCCACCGGCTTTTCGCGGCGCAGCTCCATAAAGGCCTGCTTGATGGCGCGCTCGGTCTTTTCAATGCGGATATCCAGAAAACCCACCTCTTTTGCATTTTTGTTGATTTTCCAACATTTTTCCGGTTTTGCGGATAGACAAGCCCCGCAGCCCTTTTTATACTGGGTATAAGCGGAGCAGGGTCACTCCTTGCGGTACAAAAGCCCCTGCTGCTCCAAAGCATTGCGGATGCGGGCAAAGGTGTCCTTGTCCGGGCAGCGCAGGGTGTGCAGGTGCACGCCGCCGGTCATGCGGCTCAAAAGGCTCTCGGGTACATCGGCTGCCTGACGGATAAAGTTGTCCACGTCGTACCGGTTGCACAGGTTCAATGTGGCACGGATCTCGCCGTACAGGCTGTTTTCCACCGCCACATCCACCACCGTGCCGCCCTGATCCACCACGGTGTACAGCTCCCGTCGCATCTCCTCCTGCGTGCGGTGCACACAGGCCAGAATGCCGGTATAGCCCTTCTCCGCCGGGTGCAGCTGATAGCCCCGGGGGGTGGCATCGATCTGCGCCCCACCGGCGCGCAGCAGCGCCACATCCCCTACCACGATCTGCCGCGACACCCCCAGCTCGGCCGCCAGCGTGCTGGCGCTTAAAGGGGCACCGGCACTGTTCAGCCGGGTCAGGATGCGTTCTCTGCGCTGTGCTGCATTCATAGGGGGTCAGGCTTCCTTTCCGTAAAACGACTTTTCTCTCCTTATTGTAGCAAAACGCGGCAAAATGTGCAAGGTTATTCCAATCTCAGCTTTCTGAACAAAGGCTTCCCCCGGAAGGGGGAAACCTATCTCCAAAGGGTAAAGGCTTTTGCGCCGGTCACGCCGCAGGCGTGGGTTTATTCCAATCTCAGCAGGGTGGCGTAATTGGAGGGCAGCTGCACCTTCATGCGGTTCCACTCGGTGGAGACCAGCACCTCCTGCGCACCCACGGTGTCCGCCAGCAGGTCGGTGACCTTGGCGGTTTCCACCGGCAGCTGGAACTCCAGCTGTGCGGGGGTATCGCCGTTATTCAGCAC
>ENA-OZEB01000275-OZEB01000275.1-human-gut-metagenome-genome-assembly--contig:-NODE-275-length-17554-cov-5.940911_pt1 | contig 17554 bp, 15 predicted proteins | sample MGYA00245060_ERZ653593 | MGnify/ENA primary metagenome ERZ653593 (study PRJEB26926, sample SAMN06164989) | human gut metagenome | biome: ENVO:00009003; feature: ENVO:2100002; material: ENVO:00002003... | reverse complement strand
CGAGATTACTACGCGTCTCGTGGGCTCGGAGATGTGTATAAGAGACAGGATATGATGTTGATATTTCTTTTGCCGAATAGATATCTATCATATAAAGTGCACTCGGCAGTATAAACAAACAAGCAGATATAATGATTACTGCAAGCTGCGGCATAAATGCGGAGAGGGAAGTGATAATTAACCCAACGACTGTTACAAATATAAATTCAAATATAAAATTGAGAATATTTCTCCCTTTTTTGCTTATTTCTTCATTTTCAGGATTTAAAAGGAAGAAATTTTTACTCTTTAAGCAAGAAAAGTAATCTAAGAGAAAACAAAGGTGGCATCATTGCCACCAAATTAACTATCCATATTCATTTTTATAGTTTCTTTGATTGGATTTATTTCGATTTTTAAATCAATTATCTCTTTCACCCGATGTTCTGCAAGTTGACGACTATCAAAGTTATTATCAATGATATCAAATCCATTCTCTTTCTTTAAAATGACACAAAATTTTCCTTTATTTCTAGAATCTGGGATTACACGTAGATTATTTGAATCATATTTTATTGTTTGCGAAGTATCATCAATCACCTGTATAACATCTCTAGAAGGTAGCTCTTTTTTTATATCCACTTCATCCATATTTATTCCAATAACATTCAACATCTTATTTCCAATCTTATTTGCGATATGAACACACCGATATTTCCACATTTCTAGACTTTGTTTTAACTCTTCTTTTTCAAGATTTATCTTTTGTATGATTTTATCTTTAATAGTTAATTCTTCTTTTAAGACTTGATTTTCGTGTTGAATGTCTTTATAAGATATTAAATCAGGAGCTTTTGTAATTTCGAGAATCGTATTTTTAAGATTAGCATCCATTTCTTCACTCTTTATTTTCAATTGCTCTAGTTGTCGTTCCATTTCTTCCTTCTTTCTTTTCTTATACGTATAGGAATCAACACCGTGCTGTTGTGGATTTAGTTTACGTTCCATTCTTTCTTCATCCGTCAACATATCGTATGTACGAACATCTTCAACCTCATAGCCACGTTCTCGCATCATTTTAGGGTAATTCTTATTCATGAATGAATAAAATTTAAGGTTTACTTCTTTGAAGGCATTCATTGTAGGTAACCCTTTTTCATCCTCTGTTGTCAGCATGATCAGGTTATGGTTATGCGCTGATAAGCCACCAAATTCGTCATGATGTTGAACAGATTCTAATATTATCCAATTGTTATTCCATTCATTAATTAATTGCTTGAACACCTTGTGTGAGTCATTTAAAAATTTAACTTTTTCTTCATATGCTAATTCACTCATGTATTCAATATTTGGTTTTTCAATCACTTCAATAACGGATACTGCATCTTTTCTTAAAGATCTTTTTCCATTCTCATGTTTTACCCTATTAATTTCATCAATTTTATTTTGAACCATTTGCACAACGTCATCACTGGACTTTCCATCCATCCACACATTTAGATGTGTCATATCATGATCAATATCCTCATCACGACCAATACGCTCATCATTCATCTCCTGCCAGGCCAAATCAACTGGACAGGTTTGACTTTTCTTCCCCGTTTTTTTGTTAACTGTATTTGAAGGATTGAGACTACACTTCATTACAGGTATTCCAACTTTCATGATTCCACCACCTTTCAATTGGTATGTTTATTTATTACATTTTTATTATCTATGTCCTCGTAGATAACGTTGTTATCTACTTTCGGACCTCTGCCGAGTGCTCTCGCGGTGCGGTCTAAGACGACCACTGTTCGTGGAGAACTTCTTCACAATGAAGAAGCAAATTATCAACTCCTGGCATGTTAACGCATACCATGATTAATTTTGATTCCATCTTGTATTTCAGTCTTTAAAATGACCTCCACAAACGCATCTAAACATTGAATCAATTTTTCTGCTTCTTTTGTCATTTCTGATTCCATATCTTCATCGATAATTTGATTCAAAAAATCTTTAATGGAATCAATATCGTTATTGTTGATATCTCGTAAAATAGAATCATGATTAAATCCAATGAATTGCTCGTTATCAGCATGATTAAACGGATCAAATGTCTTCATAAATCCATCTATCTTGTTAACCATATCTTCTTTTGTTTCAATACCATTTTCTAATAAAATTTTCTTATTTAGTGACAATTCAATATCATTAATCATTTGATTACTCGTAGCTTTAATTACGTCCAAATTATCCATAAGCTGTTTATTATCTTTGATCCATGTACCAACATAGCCAAACGAATAATCCGATGTATCCAAACCAAAATGTTTAGAAACTATATAAGCAATTGACTCTGCTTGTATCTCTTTTGTAGAACGTAAATATTCAACACTTCCAAATTTAGGTGTTAATTGCACTACAGCCTTTTGAACCTCGAAAGATTCTCTAAAATGTTCAATTAAATTCAATGAATCAATCTGAAGTTCATCACCAACAACGAGTGGATAATCCATATCAGCATAATCTGAACCATCGTGAAGTCTAAAAACTAGTCCTGGAAGCATAGAAGAATGGGAAAATTTTCCCAGTTTATCAACAGCTTCTTCTAATGAGACATTTTCATACACTTTTCCTAGGTTTGGAAATTCAACACATTCACGTACGTCAAACGATATTTTTTTATAGTCTGACTCCCAGTGCGAACCATGAATACGAGCATGCGCAGTTTCATGAATTAGAGTCTTTAAAGTCTGAAGCTCACTCATCCCCTGATTAACAACAATTTTCACATGTTTATCGTCATAGTACCCTTTTACCCCAGATTGAATCTTTTCAAAAGAAACAGGAACTGGTGATATATCCTGAATTGTATGCATTAACTCGCTAAAAGATTGACCAACACTTTCTTTTAACTCATTCACAGGCTCCAAAACCAACTCTTTTTTTCCCTCAATTTGCACGGTCTGGCTTTTGTCAAACACGAATCCAATTTTGAAAGCAATGCAATCTTGATATGTTTTATTTTTGATTTCAAAACCATTTTTGTCCAAAACAGGCTTTCCAGCTTCATCTAATTTTGTTTTTTCTATCATCTTTTTGTATTTCACTGGACAAAGTATCACAATACCTTTTTCACCTTTTTTGACCTGTCGATTTAACCTCTGCCATTTTGTATAAGGTGCAACAAGCGTTGCATCTGGCTTCTGTATCATTATGCCAATGGAATTGTTAACGCTGTATTCATGGAACTTGGCCATATTATCTAAAATTTCTTTGTACCGATCAGATTTGATATACTCTTTGATACCAGATTGCAGCATTTTTCCAAACTCATCAACTTCTTTTTTTCGTTCTTCACTTGTTTTTTTGGGTTTTAAAAATATTTGTTCGTTTTTTTGAATTTGTTGTGGTTTATCCATTTTCACTTTAGTTTCATTTGCTTCTTTTAAATTCATGCCTACCAAGCCCTTATCAATGCCCTCTACGAACAATCTCTTTTTTTTCATCATTCTTCTCCTTTTCATCCACTTTTATTGACTCTTTTTTCTTTGCAGCACACATAGTTCCTACATCACATAAATTGAACTTTTTCTCCCAATTCGGATTTATATAAAGAAAAAAGCTAGAAATTCATCTAGCTTTAATCTACCGCTAATCCGGTCTATTTTTATTTTTTATGTCATCACTTTTCTTTTTTAGTAATGGTATTGCCCAATATGGGCATTTTTGTATCAGGAATCTGTTACCAGAATCAAAAACTAGCAATTCTTTATTTTTTCGCAAGCTCATGATGTCTACAGCATCCATCACATTTCGATACTCCCCAGATTCAGATAATGATTGACTTCCACCAAGCATACGACCAGGTTTCTTGTTTTTTGATACTTTAGTTTCAACAAACTGACCACACCAACTTGAGATAATATCAACAGTACTTTTATCCTTACAACTAAACACCAATGTAGTCTCAGTATTGTCAACGATTGCACGCGATCCATCATGACCGTAGCTGATATCTAATTGCGATAAGCCTTGCACAGCCAACCATATTGATACCTTTCGACTTCTAAGACGTGCCAAAGCATCTAATATATCTGGTATCTTACCGATACTTCCAAACTCATCAATCAACATCCAAATCAAGGGTGAGTCATGATCAGCTCGTTCTTCTTCAGGAATGGAAGAAAGAAAATTAAGCACCTGTTGTGTAATCAACCGAAAAATAGCCGAATACTGTTTTAACAAACTATCAGGAATTGCCAGAAATACGGAGATTCCATTCACCAAATCAGCAGGACTTGCCTTTTTTGGATTCTCATCCATTTGATAACGCACAGAGCGCATTTGAAATATCCTAAGCTCTTGACGAAGAGTTAATTCAACATCCTGCATTCCGTCTGATGTCTTGCCATCATAACCTCTAAGAGGATCCTTTATCGCATCATGTCCATCCATATTTGAATCAAAGCAAACTGTTGAAATCAAATCTTTCAATGGAACTGAAATCACCTGAATTATCGTCTCTGTAAAACCTAGTCCTGTCACAAATCCCCAGCTCAGAAAACAAGTTAAAAGATTCTGCGCACTGATGTAAAAAAATTCATTTTGACCATTGCCAGGATTTACTATGATTGCGCGAGCTAACATATCTGCACGTTCAATAATTTCATCGTCTGTAGACTCTGAATTTAATCCATACCACACATCCCATCCCCATCCATCTTTTATGGAAGGATTAAATACATGGCATTGATCACTACGAGTATCCACACTTTTACGAGCCAATTCAGGTTTAACATCCATCGCAAATACTGTGAATTTATCTTTTCCTTTGGCAAAATTGAAGTTCCAAATTAGAGCATTTAATAATGTTGAACTTTTAAAACTGCCCGGAGCACCAATAACCAAACAATGTGTAATATCATTTAAATCAATCGGTAAACGAAAATACTTATGATGATATTTGCCTAAAGTAAAGTCATCCGGCTTTTTTGATAAATACCGAGATGGAATAGTTGGATACATTGCCTTACGCTTATCTTTTGATAATGAATTATCACTATGACCAAACTCTGTTCGCCCATTCAGTTTATAATCATATAAATTTTTTATAAACAAAATAAACCATGTAGATAATGCAATCCCAATAAATAGGTTCACATTTTGATGACCGCTTAAATACACTATCCCCATTTTTTTCAGTTGTTTTTCAACTAAAAGAAAAATAGTGGCAATGCTGCCACCTATGATTAAGCCAAAAGGCGACAGCATTTGCTCAAACGTTTTGAAGCTCATTAAAGATCCTCGAATTTTGAAAAAAATTGATTGAAACGATAGAGCATGTAATCTGGTAATTGCCATTCCGTCGTGTTACTAATCAAATTAACGAGTAACAAATACGTATACACATTGTTTTTCAATTCGTCAAAGTACTTATTGATGTAATCAACCACTAAACTTGGATCAATTTCATAATGATTGTAGATGAATAATTCATGCAAATCTTTGGCTTTTTTACGGCATTCTCCATCAGCTAAAGACTCAGGTAAGTCCTTAATATAGAATCCAGCATGATATCTATCATCTGCAGACTCCATATTTTGTGAAAAACCTTTACCATAAACATCTTTTGTCAATCCAAGCAAAGCTTTTAAGTTTGCTTCGTCAACTTGACCATCATTAAGCACACTTTGATGTGCACGAGTGAAAAGCTCAACAGTTTGAGCATTCATTAATTGCGAGTTATTAATTTTTCTCATGATTTTATTCTCCTTTAACTCTACACATAAATATTGGATGTGTTTCTCCCTTAGACTTTCTTTAGAAAGTCACATTTAACAAAAAAGGATATAGATATCTTTAATTTCAAATAGGCTTGTACACTTTACCTGTATGTATGGTAAGGGAACATGTGAGCATAAATCAATTTATACAAGATGCTATATCAGTGTTGATTTTAGCTTTATATTCTAATTTATTAAATGTGTCTTATTTAGAAAAATATTTATTTTCTTTATACCTATAATGTACATCCAATCCGGCCTACTTTTATTTTTTGCTTAAATTTTTAGGTTTAACAGATACATTGGTGACTTGTTAATATATTAGACATTAATGGTGTCTATTAAGATTTATTGTATAGGTGTAAACGAAAGAGACTACACTTATGACAAGAACTTCAAAATATTTAAACCAAGATACTATCGCTGCATTACAATCTTTTCAAATCGAAAAGATTGATCGTGAAATCACTGATTATTTAGATACAAACAATAAAATGAATACGTATCATTTTGAATACTGTCCTAAATGCGGATGTTATCATCCTCGTTTGGTTAAGAGCGGTTTTGCTAACTCTGGTAAACAAATGCTTCGTTGTAAAGAATGCGGAAAACGTTTTGTTGTGGACCGCGGTCAGCTTACTTTTTATTCTCACCAAGACCAATCCAAATGGAATGAACTTATCCTGGATACATTGAATGGTGTATCGCTTAAAGAAACAGCTGCTAAAATCAATGTGAATGAACGTAATGTTTTTAATATTGGTTAATCTAGGAACTGAGGAATATCCCAATTAAAGTTGAAATGGATGATAGTCTACTCCATACAATCATAAAGGAACTAAGATTGATGGAGTAGAACCTAAACATCGTGGAACACCTTCTACAAAAAGAGGCTATCTAATCAGCAGGTATGTATTATCACTGCAATACAGTGGATTCGAACAAGAACATTAAATTATTGAAAGCCATCATCTATAGATCTATTAAGATTTAGTGATTGTCTTGAATCAAAATCTTTTTTAATGCTAGATGCTTCTAACAGTTACAACGAACTTTTAGAAAGTAAGAACTGTACTAAGAAAGTGTTAATCAGTCATGAGTCATATGATAAATTCAATCATTTAAATACAGTGAACAGTTTTCACAAATTGATTGAAGAAAGACTGCAAAAATACAAAGGGGTAGCGTCAAAATATATAAATCGTTACAATTCTCTTTTTGTCATGCAAAGAGAAACGCAAGGAATGGATAATACAGAAAAGCTACAGTACGTACTGCTTAGATTGAAAAACATCTATAAGATCACTCGTTAAAAGGATTTGAAGAACGAATGGTTATTCGTGTAAGTGATAAAAAGCAGAATTATAACAATATCACCAAATTGCTAGTTAAGCCAATTTGTATTTTCTTTCGCATAAATTATAGGTTTTTGAGCTAATGTCCCTAACGAAACACCTAAAGATAAAGCAATAGCAATCATTATTGAATTTTCATTCATTACAAACATCGCCTATTTCTTTGATTTTTCAATCCAACTTTTATGCATTGATGCCACTAAAAAGCATTGAATTAATTGATCTGAAAATTTACCACATTCTCCGCTAACAATCATTCGCACTGCTTCTTCATGTTTTAACTTTTTCTTATAAGGTCTTTCACTTACTAATGCATCATACGCATCAACCAATCCAACAACTTGCGCACAAAGTGGAATCTGTTCTCCAACTAAACCATCTGGATACCCATTTCCATCGTATCTTTCATGATGATAACGACAAATTTCATAACTATATTTATTTAATTTATCCGTTGTAATATCTTTTGGAAAACGCATTGTCATTACTGCTCCTACCAAAGGATGTTGCTTAACAACTTCCATTTCATCCACAGTCAACTTTCCATTTTTATTTAAAATTTCAATTGGCACTCGAATCTTTCCAATATCATGAATAGGTGCTAAATGAGATACATCTTCTATTTCTTCATTGCTAATGCCATATTCCGGATGATACTTTTGCAGCTGCTCATAAACCTTTCGAGTATAGAAACTAATATTATCCTGATTTTCATCTTGTACAAGATTATTGTGATTTAATACGGCTACAAGCAAAGAAACCATGTTCCAATATTGTTTCGTTACATTCTTTTCTTTGATTTCAAGCTCTTTTTCTAATCGCACCATCGTATTTGGGATGACTTTCGAATTATGAAATGTTAAAAGTGCTGTTTTGTTTTCCCAATCAATATATTTTTTAACTTCCATCCATATATAATTATTTAAATCAACAAGGCGTCTATATCCGCAATCTTCCTCAACACCACCATTGACTATATCCTTTTCCAAATTATCTTCAGATAGAAAAGAACGTAATTTTTCTTGATCAGCTTTATAAACATTTTTATAAATATAACCTTCAATAATATTTTTGTAGGAAGTTTCTTCTTTTAGTCTTTCTAAAATGGAAGCATCATGAGAATAAATACATTCAGCATGCAAATTGGTTAAATCAACTTTTAATACAAGATAATAACGTCCATAATATTCATCTTTACCAGGTCCTACAATATCTGATATTTTAACGTTCTGTAACCGATCATTAAAAATTTTTTGTAAACCGAGAAGTATCTTATGTACTTTGCAAGTCGTATCTTTATTTCTCGAACAAAAGCCATCTTTTTTCAAGCAACGACTGATTGCCATTGTGGATTCTGTACTCGATATTACATCAAATAAAGATATTTCATCCGCTCTTTTTAATAAACCATAGCCTCCATTCATACCTTCCAATGTATAAACTATTCCTTTATTCTTCAAAAGCTTAGTAATCTTGGGAATATAATTCACTGGTATATCTAATTCTTTAGATAATTCTGTTGAAGAAACCCTATTTTTTTGTTTTGCAAGATAACAGACTATACGAATCGCGTAGTCTGTTGTATTAGTTAGCTGCATAATCTATCTCCTGATTTTCTTAAATCTCTCTATTATAAAACCAATAATTAAGCATATGAGTCCAATAATTCCCAACTTTGACCAATCGCTATTGTTTATGTTCATACCTGTTACTGGAGGAGATAGTGTCGATGTATTTGTATATTTTATTGAAGTACTTCCACTAGAAGACATTGTAAACTTTGCTTCACAACCATTTATTTTTGTACCAGCATCAATCACATAGGAAGCAACAAAATTAGAACCCGGGTCTTTTTCAGTAACTGTGTAAGTCCAGTCCGTAGGCAAACAACTGATATTGACTGTTTCATCTTTCTTCATCGTGAACATTGCCTGATTATTTGTAAATGATAACTTTTCTACATTACCATCATTTTTCTGAACATAAATATCGCTCATTGTTTTGCCATCTTGAGGATTTGCTTGAATAACAAACTCAAAATCTCTATTCGGCTCAAGATTATATCCAGATACATTTTTACTTACAGTTAATACAGTAGGCTTATAGTATAAATTCAATACAATTGCATCTGTACTTCCGTCATTTGTAACTGTCTTTTCTAATGTATTTCTTTCATCACTTTTATCGAATATATAACCTAAAAATGTTCCATTTGGTTCTGGCTTAGCCATAGCCGTGACTGTTTCATTATCTTTTGAAAATGTAATCGAACCATCTGTTGTTTTTCCAAGTACTTGATTACCATCTGGATTTTTTAAATAGTGATTCACTTTTACTGTTTTTGTTTGAACTTTTTCCCATTGTGCAACGAATTGATATCCTTTTTCATTTCTTGAGCAAAAAGGAAGATTTGTATTATCGGCATATTCAACATTATCCTCCGAAACAGTAAATACATCATTGTTTTGATACGTTTCACTGCTTAGCGTTCCATCTTTTTTCTGTAATTTCCATCCCAAAAATTTATATCCGCTACAAGTCGGTACTTCATTGCCTTCTCCAACTGTAAAAGATACGCCTATACTTCTTCCTTCATTTGCCGCTGTTGACGGATTATCTCCATAGGAATGCATTGGTATTTTATGGTATAATTCCTGATTATCCGGAATATTACTAACCGCTAAATCATCTTCCAGTCCTGATTTATAATGTACATAATAATCTATTTTAGTCGTTGTAAAACTCACTACATACATTTCCCAATCCGTATTGAGTGTTTTTTCTCCTGCAAATGCTACATATTCCGTATATCCTGCAGCCTGTGCAGCATTTTTTGCCTCTTGCCATATCTGATCATAAATTGCAAGAGTACCTGTTTCCCCCATTGTGGTAGCTGATAACTGATAGACCTTTCCTGTTTCCGCAATTACTCTTCCACCTGTTGATTCTTCATTCCCAAATACCTTATAAGCACCAACAGGAGAAGAATATCCGTTTTTACTTTTTGCGAAAAAAATTCTTACTTGTCTTTTATGAAGTGTTTCAGCGAGACTTCCCACAGAATCCATATTTACTGTATCACTATCGTGAATTGGATCCAGTTTTTTAGTATCTGGATTCCACATTGCCACATCAAGACCATCGCCACTTCTATGTCCGCTGCCCGTATATAATTTCACAGTTAAAACTTGTTGTCCTGTTGCATACGGAACCAGATTTAAATTTATATCTTGCCAGTTTCCTCTTCTTGGTTTTATTTTAATAGAATATGCGTAAGAACAATTTTTTTCATCTCCGATATGTGTAGTGAAACTATCCTCCATTACTACGGTTACATGATAAGACGTGTCACCACAGTTTGCGTCCATTGTTATTCCATGACCAGTCCCCTTTTCGGTTGGAATTTCTACATTGTTATCTGTTGTTCCTGCTAACGTTGTACCGTTTATCGCCATATTTATTAAACGATATCCTCTTTTCGTATGAATTACAGGTATATCAATTGCTCCATCTGCATCTAAATCCCTTTCTGTAAAGGTAAAATCGAGTGCATCCTTACTATGTTCTTCATTTAAATATTCTGTTCCATCACTAGCTGTTCTGTTTATCGTTACACGATATACACCCTCTTTATCATATGCAATCGTTACTGTATCGTCTTTCTGAAAATTTGCTTCATAATTGGCTTCATATTCATCTCCGGATACTCGTGTAATACTTGTAGACGACGCATCTGCTGTAACGCTTCCAATTTTATATCTAACTTTATTAGCTGTTCCTGGTTTCACGGTGAACTTCCACGTTTCTCCAGCATTTACACGTATCGTTTCAGCAGTATTTACCTTTACCGTTCCTGCTTTTGTCGTAATCGTACCAGCTACTCCACCTTTCGGGATTTCTTCCTTAATCGTTATGTTATAGTATTCTTGATAGGTCATTGTTAATTTTTGATTCTCTTCCATTTTTATCGCAATAACACCATCGGTGCTGTAATATACAGTGTCATTATATTTTCCGATATAGACACAATCTTTTCCATTTATCCTTGCACTCTTAAATTCATAATGTTTTCCAGTAATTGCTAAATCTTTATGTTCTGCAATCGTTCCAAGTTCAATGGTTGTCGGTGCTCCCTCAATTATTTTTCCTTTTTCATCTACATACTCTACTCGATCTGTTGAATCATCCGATTGCGTTTGTTCTAGTGTTTGTACAGCTATTTGATCAGGGACTTCTTTATTCGATTCAGGAGTATTTGTTTCTGTAGTTGGAACATCCGAATCATTTTCTGTCTCAGAAATCTCTTGTGTTTGTGTATTTTGTGGTTCATCTGCAGAAACATTTAAATTAAAGTTAGGAACACACATAGAAAAAACAAGAAATAAAGAACACACGATATATAAAAACTTTTTTATATGTTTATTTTTCATTGTGTACACCTTCTTTTTTTATGAGTAACATCAATAACATCAATAACGTCAATAATGAAACAATTGCCAAAGCTAGATAACTGAATTTGGCATTATATATACTTGTATTGACAAAATCTCTTGCTCTATCTAAAGATCCCTTATTTGGGGTATATTTATTTTTAAACAAAATAGTATCCGTTTTTTCACCCATTGCATTACGAACAATTGTTATGGTCATTAATTGATTATTTTCATCATAATATGCATGAATATCCACTACATAGCTTTTTTTATCATATGTATAGCCTTCTTTTTCCGAAATGATTTGATAAATCTTATATGAATATTCAGCCTCATTTAAGACAGGTATTTGAATTGTATAGGAACTATTTTTCTTCATAGTCCATATAAATCTATGATTTTGACTCTTAACCGGCATTGGATCAGTGTCATGTTCTGGTTCTAATACATAAGTAAATTGATTATCAACATTCGCATATTTTGTATCAAAGATCTGTTGAACAGGTATTTGTACTATTGAAGAATTCTCGTTTGCATAAACAGGTGCAATTGCCGTTATGCATAACAAAATTAATGAAATAATAAATAAATTCATTTTTGCTAAAATCCTATTTTTCATCTTTACCCTTCTTTCTATGCAATATATAAATAATTAAAAGAATGAATAGTATCCAAATCCATACAGGAACTTTCTTTAAAGCATCTACACCATTTCCCAGATTTTTCTTAGGCTGTTTTTGTGGATAAACTTTATCCGTTAAACGACCTACCAAAATATTCCTTCCATTGGTCATATCACTTGTACAAGTGCTCAATAAGACCAAATGATCATTTTCAGTTAATGTAATGCTTCTTTTATACAAAGCATTATCTTCAATCTGTTTCAGATACTGTATTTTTGCCTCATGCGTATTTGGACAAACATTGAATAAAACTTCATTTAATGCATCCACTTGCAACAAAGCATAAAACTCAATACCATGATTTTTACCATTAAAATACAAATTACCATACCGGTGTGATTGAAAATACTTTTTTCTTGTAAATAGACCAATATCCCCAAACATCTTATGTTTTTCCATATGGTGTCCATAGATAAGACTATTAAAGTCTGTAAAATTTGGTGAATTGGCCGCATGCAGGAAAATAGCTCCAGCTAGATTGTATTTACCAAATGCATCTGTATTCATATAGGTGTCATCATTGTCTGTTTGTATCAACGGATAATCAATGTGTGTATCATTTACGCGAATCCATCCGATTACTTCAGAATTGATTTTTTGAAGTTGTTTAAAAGATTCTGTATGCTTTTCCGTTGGAATATAAGTTTCATAGTTCTTTTCATCTGACGAAGCATAAATCTGATTGGAATCCCATAACATATAGCCTGAAAAAGACATTGCCACCAAAATAAGTAACAGGGCAATCAAATTCACAATTCGATCGATACTTTTAATCATTTTTCTAACAAAGTCTTCCATCATAAGATTCCTTCTAATCTAGCAAAAAGAGGATGTTACGTAATCAATGTACACATCCTCTTATCTTTATTTAAATTGAATTACTGTAAATTTTTACGTTTATTTTGTACGTATACTACTAATGCAGCAGCACCAATAACGATCATAGCAATATAAGGTAAGTTGTTCATAATGATACCTGTTAAAGGTACGTTGTTATAAGTGTTGGTTACATCAACTGCATTTTTCTTTTGACCTAATTTCTTATTAGATACTGTGATAGCTTCATTATATTTAGTTGCTGCAACAGTACTTTCATTTGCACCATTGATTGTTACATTAGCACTACCTTTATAGTTTGGAGTTGCAGATTCTGTAACAGTCATTGTTGTTCCAACAGGAAGTCCTGTAAATTTTTCATTTCCACCATTCTGTAATGTAAAATCATAAGCACCCTTAATTAATGTAATAGCTTCACCATTCGCTTTCACTCCACCTAAAGTATTAGCATCTGTACCAGTAGGGAAATTGAATGTTGCTTTGAAACTAAATGAATCTGTTGCACTTGCAGTACCACCATTCTCATTAATTTTTTTAGAAACTTTTAAAGAACCATAAGTGCCATAATCTTCACCTGGTTTTGAAGGCTTATCGCCTGTACCTGCTTCTTGAACATATGTGTTAGTAAACTTGAATCCATTTTCACCTGTATTGCTAATGTCTACCTTGCCAGTTGCATTTCCACCTTTATCATCTTTAGTTTTGTTTACAATAATATTGGCAATTTGACATCCACTATTAGTATCCTCTACATAAACATCCATTGTATATTCAGCTTTTGACATAATCATTTTTTCATGCTCACCATTTGTAACAGCAGGTGTTGCTGTTTCATTTTCGGTTACTGTATATTCATATTTACCAGCTTCTGTATAAGCTGGGAATCCAACTTCTGCTTTTTTAGTTGTAGTTCCTGTTTCATCACCTGTAAACGAAATCTCTGGAATAGTTACATTTGCAGCCGCTGTAATTAATCCGGTTCCTTCTGTGTTTTGCACAACATTAAATTGAAATGTTTCTGCCTTTGCGACCTCTGTGTTGTAGGTCTTTGAAATCCATGCTTCCTTTTGTGCAGTTTTAATGTCTTCAGCAAATACTGGCATGACCATAGCCATTGACATGGCACCCGCAGCAACGGTTGCGAGCATTTGTTTAAATACTTTTCTCATGTTCATATAACCTTTCCTCCTCATGAAATAATATTTATCTGATTAACGGAAAAGGTTATATGCCTCTAGTCCGTATAACAGCAATCACTTTACCTTGGATATCATCTATGTTTACACATCCAAATGTTCGACTATCCAATGCGCTTGGTCTGTTATCTCCAAGTACAAATACCTGATTTTCTTTAACTTGGATTGGAAAATCCACACCATTTTTAAACTGTGTGGTATCAAAGTAAATATCTTTAGATGCCTGTACAGCTCCATTAATGGTTAAACCATCCTTTGTAATGTCAACGGTATCACCAGCTACCGCAACAACTCTTGCAGTAATTACACGATCATTTTCTTTAAAGACAACGACATCACCTGAAACTAAATATTTATCCAATCGATAATACAAAACAAGATCACCATCTCGAATGGCTGGTTTCATAGATACATCTGTTGTTCTTTCAACTCCATAAATAAAAGTAAAAATTAAATAGATGCAAAAGAAGATAAATAGGATTTTTATTAGTAAATCTAACAAATCCTTCCAAATAGGTTGTTGTCCTGTCTGCTTTTCCTGTACTTCTTTATTTCTTTTCATATCCTAATCCAACTTGGACAAGTGAAGTATTCATTTGTCATTTTTATTATAGTCTTTTAAAAAAATTCCATAATGCACAAAAAAGGAAAACTTTTTCTAAATTTTTTGTAAATTCTTTGTACTAAAAAGAAACCATACATAAAATATGGTTCCTAATTCAATTTATTCGCCAGTTTTAAAATCATTAGACCATTACGTATGGCCAACATTTCTCCAGAATTATCAAAATCAATACCCGTAATATCTTTTATCTTATCTAATCGATAGGTAATCGTACGATAATTGACATACATTGTATCCGCTGTTTTCTTTGTACTTTGGTTGTGATCTAAATATGTCTGTAAAGTCTTTATCAATTCTCCATCATGTTGATTATCATTTCTCATCAATAGAACAAGAGATTCCGGCACATATTCTAACAATTGCTCTCTATCTTGCATATTTTCAAAGATTTTGAAAAAACCTAATTTAGAGCAATCTACAACTGATAAATCATTACTTCCCATAACTAAACGAATAATATCGATGGATTCGATTGCTTTTTTAGAATCAAGATAAGAGTCTTTTAAGTGTCGATATCCTTTTACAATTTTTCCAATTCCTATCTGAAAATCAACATTACTCTTTCTATGTTTGATTTGTTTATCTACTGATTTATATAGTTTTTCCATTTTATTTCTAAAATTTTCCTTTGTTTCCTTTTTGGCCATTTCATGAATATAAACAATTTGATCTAGGTTTCGATAGATTCGCATATCACCAATCAACTTTGATATTTCGCCTTCAATAATACCAACTTCATCCAATTGTTCGTTGGTATAGACTTGTTCTTTATTTTTAGGGATTGTATGAAAACTAACAACACAATAATATGCTGAATCATCCAATTGCATCATATGTGAAAAAGCATCCATTTGCTTATCGTTTAACAATCCATTCAACATACTATATCCCAAATCACGCTGATACTTCTTTTTAATTTCATTTTGCGTATAACTAACGATGAAACTATACTGCAATGTAATGATCGCATTTTCCAAAGCCATGTAGTCCAATGTTGTTAATGGTTTATTTTTTTCTGAAATCATTAGATAAATCTCAATTTTATTTAACAGATCAATCTTTACAATGTACTGATTTATACCATCTTTAATCTGTTTCATGTACTTGAATTTTGTAATGATATTTGGATTATATGGTTTAAGATTTTCTTCAAATATTAGTTCAGGAACATTGTCTTCTGTGGATGAAAAACAATAAAGATTGCTGTAATACAAAGTCACAGGATTTTCTATCATATCTTCAATTAAATGAAGAATCTTTTTTGAAACATCATGTCCATTATCAACTTTTAATAGAATGTTCGTAAAATTATCATGCGTTAATTTAAAATATTTTAGTTGAGCCATTTGTGGTGTAAATATATGACCCATAATGTATTTTGCTAAACCCCAAAATTTCTGCTTTATTGGTATCTCAATCAATGTTAATTGATGGTAATCACAAAAAGTCTCCAAAATTTTATAATACTTTTCATCTGTTTTTCTCTCTATTCTTCTTTTCACGATGAAACCACAAATTTGTTTTTGACAAAGTCTATCTAAACAAGCAAAAAAAGCTTGTTCACTCATCTTTTTATAAACCTTTAAACTCGTCAATAAAAGTTCACCATCATAACAAATTCGATCAACATCTTCTACCTCAATAATACTCACATTTTTGATTGGTTGATTCAATCCAAAGCTATTTAAAGGTTTCATACTAGGAAATTGTTTTGAATCTATTAAATTCTGTACTGTAAAATCCATTCTTACCTCTTTTCTTTTGATACAACATAATATCTATTATGTTGTTTTTTTACAGCACTTCGAAAATGAAGTATAATATATTTGTAGATTTGAAAGAGTTTTCTTATCTTTGATCAATGTATGCTGATTTTTCACGTAAAATAATGCAAAAGATTTATATGGCAAAAACATGATCTTTATCAAATTATTAATATTACGTACAACATAATAGATATTATGTTGTACTTGAAACCACCATTTGATTACCTAATCTATCCAGTTGTTTTTGGAAAAATTTTTCGGTGGTTGCTGTATATATTCTTGTAACATTGATACTACTATGTCCCAGAATATCGGCTAAACCCGTTATATCTTTAGTATTTTTATAATATGTACGTGCGAAAAGGTGACGCAGATTGTGAGGATAGATTTTAGAACTTTCAATCTTTGCTTTTTTAGCTAAATTTTTCATTTCTCTCCAAAGATTACTTCTATCTTTTAAATTTCCATTTTTAGTTCTGAATATTGGACCTTGTTTTATTTTATTGCGTTTACAAAAAGACTGAAGTTTAACTTTTAAAGTTTTAGGAATAAGGATTCTTCGATATTTATTTTTGTTCAAAACTTCAATTTTTCCCTGTTTCATTCTTTCATAAGTAAAATACTTTAATTCACTAATACGAATTCCAGTACACGCAATAGTTTCTATACATAAGGCAAGCTGTTCATTTCCAATATCCATGGCCGTTTTTAAAAGTTGTTTATATTCTTTTTCTGTTAACATTTTTTCTTCTTGTATAAATGGTTGCTTTTGAACTTTAACACGTTTAACTTTTAAATATTCTGCATCCATGCAAATTAAGAATTGATTCAAAGCAGCAAGCATAGAATTTACACTGCTTATTTTCTGTCTCTTATACACATCTCCGAGCCCACGAGACGCGTAGTAATCTC
>ENA-OZEB01000238-OZEB01000238.1-human-gut-metagenome-genome-assembly--contig:-NODE-238-length-19519-cov-6.428792_pt1 | contig 19519 bp, 19 predicted proteins | sample MGYA00245060_ERZ653593 | MGnify/ENA primary metagenome ERZ653593 (study PRJEB26926, sample SAMN06164989) | human gut metagenome | biome: ENVO:00009003; feature: ENVO:2100002; material: ENVO:00002003... | reverse complement strand
ACAGTAAAAAAGTATCAGACCACCACGCAATCATTCCCACTATGGAGCTTGCAAAGGCTGACCCGGACGCGCTGCCGGAAAGCGAGAAGAATATCCTTACCCTTGCGGGGGCGCGTCTGCTTTTTGCCACCGCCGAGCCGCATATTTATGAAGCGGTTACGGCGGTTTTCTCATGCGCCGGGACAGACTTCACCGCAAGGGGAAAGACCGTACTTGCGGAGGGTTGGAAAGAGCTTGAACGCAGATACCGGGCGACGCTGAAAGATAAGCCCGAAGCAGAGGACGGGGAAAATGAGGGCGTGACGCTGCCGGAGCTTTCCGAGGGACAGAACTTTCCTAACCCCGCCGCAAAAGTAACGGAGCATATCACAACGCCGCCGAAGCCCCACAGCGAAGCAAGCCTTTTGTCGGCTATGGAACGCGCCGGGAACGGGGACACCGACCCGGACGCGGAACGCCGGGGGCTTGGCACTCCCGCCACCCGCGCCGCCGTCATTGAAAAACTGGTAAAGGGCGGCTTTGCAGAGCGCAAGGGGAAGCAGCTTATCCCCACGCAGAACGGAGCCGCCCTTATATCAGTCTTGCCGGATATGCTCACTTCCCCGCAGCTTACCGCAGAATGGGAAAACAATCTGACGCAGATAGCAAAGGGAGCCGCAGACCCCGGCGAATTTCTGTCCGGCATTGAAGCTATGGCGCGGGAGCTTGTGCAGACACACGCCGCAGCACTGGACGGGAAAAAGGATTTGTTCCGGGAGGAAAAGCCCTCTGTCGGCAAATGCCCCCGTTGCGGTTCCCCCGTCCATGAGGGGAAGAAAAACTATTATTGCAGCAACAAAGAATGTGCCTTTGTCATGTGGAAGAATGACCGCTTTTTCGAGGAACGCAAGACCGCTTTTTCCGCGAAGATTGCCGCCGCGCTCCTTAAATCCGGCAAAGTGAATGTGAAGAAGCTCTATTCCCCGAAAACAGGCAAGACCTATGACGGAACTATCGTTCTGGCTGACACTGGCGGGAAATACGTCAACTACCGTATCGAAGTACAGAAGAACTAAAAACTTGAATAGCAAGCATAGGAAGCGGGTACCCACTTCCGTAAATCCCTGTCCTGCCGCTGACGCGCCGGACGGGGATTTTGCTTGTTGGGAAGTTTCCCAAACCCTCTAAAAAAATGAAAAAATTGTTGGCATAACGCACAGCCCACCGTAGTACGGGGCGAACCCCAAAAGCGCGGCGGTGCGCCGCCATTTCAGAAAGGAGCGAATGAATGGAAAAGAAAAAAGGTTACTCCATGTTTGAGCGTGACAAGTTAGACCCGGCTGACAGTATGCGGATAGAGCGAAATATTTATTTTGAGGAACAGACCGCTGACCTTTCCGGGCTTACCGCCCTGCCCTTAGAACAGTTACAGGCATTGCGGGAAGAATACGCGGCGGCTGAACAGGCAGCTTTTGAAGCCTTGCAAGAACAGGCGGCGGCATGGGACGAACAGGCGGGAAAGACCCTTGCCATTGACAAAGCCATTGAGTATGTGAGGACACCCGAAGCTACGCATACCGCGAACCAGTGGGAAGCTACGGACTACGGGAAGCACATCAGCAACCGCGTCTACCAAATGCGCTACCACATATCCGAGAATACCCGGTATGACAGGGAAAAAGAGAAATCCATTCCCTATTCGTGGACGCTTTCATGGAGTATTTACACCAACAGCCCCCACAATTACGGACAGGCAAAAATCGCCGGACAGGAAAGGAAAGTCTTTGCAGACAAGGCAGCTATGGAAAAATATCTGAATGGGCGTATCAAAGCCTATCAGCATTTATTCACCGAGGTATCGCCGCCTATCCCGCCAGAGTATGCAGAGCATTTCAAAGTAAACGGGCAGCTTTTACCGGGCTATGCTATCGAGGGCGAGGAACGGGCGCAGCCTACCGCTGAAAAAGCAGCCCCCACCACAGCAGAGCCGCCACAGGACACCGAACAGAGAAAGGAGCGTGAAACCATAAACGAGCAGTTTTCAATTCTTATCGACAGCCGCAGCCGCTTTGAAACAGGCAAACCGGGCGGCGTGTGGCTTCCCATGCCGACCACAACAGAGCAGCTTCATGCGGCTATGGAAAGCGTCGGCATTACCGCAGACAATCCGCAGGATTTTTTCATCAACGGGTATTCTTCTACGGAGGACTGCCCCTTTGACTTGCCGCTTTCCGTTATCCAAAGCGCAAGCATGGACGAGCTGAATTATTTTGGAAAACTTCTGGAAATGCAGAGTGACGGGGACAAGGATAAATTTGCGGCGGCGGTTACACATGGCGAGTATGCCGGAAGCATGAAAGACCTTATCAACCTTGCACAAAACCTTGACTGTTACTGGCTCTATCCCACTGTCCGCAGCGAAGAAGATTACGGTTATTATCTTATCGACGAACTGGACGAGCTGGAGCTTCCCGAAGAAGCAAAGAAATATTTCAAGTATGAAGAATACGGGCGGGACGCAGTTAGCAAGGATAAGGGGCAGTTTACCGAACAGGGCTATATCTATAACAATCAGAACACCTTTACCGAATGGTATCGGGGAACGGAAAACGAGATACCCAAAGAATACCGCGTTATGAGCTTCCCACAGCCGGAACGCGGCGGACAGGACAAGACCTTTATGGACGCAGCCGCCACAGAGCAGACCGCCCGAACCGCCGCAGAGCAGCCACAGGAGCCGCGCCCGGTTATCCCTATCGTGCTGACGAGCGAGAAGCCCGCCGAAAAGCTCAAAGAGATTACCGACCGTCTGGAACAGGGTATTGCGGAACTCTTTGACAGCGAGCGTTACCGGGAATATCTGAAAGTCATGTCAAAATTCCATAATTACAGCTTCCGAAACACCGTCCTTATCGCCATGCAGAAGCCGGACGCTTCCCTTTTGGCGGGCTTTTCCGCTTGGAAGAACAACTTTGAGCGAAATGTGATGAGAGGGCAAAAGGGAATTAAAATCATTGCCCCGTCGCCCTATAAAATCAAACAGGAAATGCAGAAAATCGACCCGCACACGCAGAAGCCCATAATCGGCAAGGACGGAAAGCCCGTCACCGAGGAAAAGGAAGTCACCATACCCGCCTACAAGGTGGTATCCGTCTTTGACGTTTCCCAGACCGAGGGAAAGGAACTGCCGGACATTGCCGTTGACGAACTGACAGGCGACGTTGACCGCTATAAGGACTTTTTCGCAGCCCTTGAAAAGACTTCCCCCGTTCCTATCGCCTTTGAGAATATCGAGGGCGGCTCTCATGGCTACTACCACTTGGAGGACAAGCGCATTGCTATCAACGAGGGCATGAGCGAATTACAGACCTTAAAGACCGCTATTCACGAAATCGCCCATGCGAAGCTGCACGACATTGACCTCAACGCGCCAAAGGACGAGCAGCAGCCCCACGTTGACCGCCGCACCCGCGAAGTCGAAGCGGAAAGCGTCGCCTATACTGTCTGCCAACATTACGGGCTTGACACGTCGGACTACTCTTTCGGCTATGTCGCCGGGTGGAGCAGCGGGCGGGAGCTGTCCGAGCTGAAAAGCTCCCTTGAAACGATACGCAGCGCAGCCGCCGAGATTATCAATTCCATAGACGCGAATTTTGCGGAGCTGCAAAAGGCACAGGACAAGGAGCAGACCGCCGGACAGGAGCAGCCCACCAGAGAGGGACAAGAAGCCGCGCCACAGCCGGAAGCCCCGAAAAAAGCAGATACAGCCGGGAAAGAAAAGCCGGAAGCAGCCCCGAAAGAAGCCTTTACCCCGGAAACGATTTACAGAGTGCGCCGGAACCCTTACAGCGACAGCCGGGAAAACAGCCACCTCTTGCAAGCCTATGTGACACAGGAGAACGGGCGGGCGAAAATGGGCGACGTGCTTTATACGGGAACGCCGGAGAAATGCCGCGAGCTTATGGGGCAGCTCAAAAGCGGCGAGCTGACCGAGGGCGACGTGAAGCAGCTTTACGCAAAGGCACAGGAAACGGCGCAGACCGCCGGACAGGACAAAGACACCTTTTCCATTTACCAGATAAAGGGCGGGGACGAAACAAGGGATTTCCGCTTTGAGCCATACGACCGCCTGCAGGCGGCGGGAAATGTGGTTGACAGGGCGAACTATGAGCTTGTCTATTCCGCGCCCCTTGCGCCGGAAACTTCCCTTGAAGATATTTATACCCGCTTCAATATCGACCACCCAAAAGATTTTAAGGGACACAGCCTTTCCGTTTCGGACGTGGTAGTGCTTCATCAGAACGGACAGGACACCGCGCATTACGTTGACAGCGTAGGCTTCCGGCAAGTGCCGGAGTTTTTACAGGAGCAGAAGCAGCTTACCCCGGACGACTTGGAAACGGGCGAAACTGTCAAGACACCGAGGGGGACTTTCCATGTGACCGCCATGAGCCGGGAGCAGATAGAAGCCGCCGGATATGGCTTTCACCACCAGTCGGACGACGGAAAGTATCTGATTATGGGGAATGGGACGCGGGCGTTTGCCGTTGCCGCAGAACAGGCGCAGCGGGACAATCCCTTGAAAACCGCCGAGCAGACCACAGAGCAGAACGGGAACATGATTGACGGTATCATCAACAACACCCCCACCGTTGACGAACTGGAAGCAAAGGTAAAGGCGGGCGAGCAGATTTCCCTTGTTGACCTGGCTAACGCTGTCAAAGCCGACAAGGAGCGCGGCAAGGGAGCGAAGCCGGAAAAGAAACCCTCTATCCGGGCGCAGCTTAGAGCCGACAAGGAAAAGGCACAGAAGAAAAACGCAAAGCAGAAGTCACAGGACTTGGAAAGGAGCTGACCCATGCCGGAACAGAGTAAATTTGAAAACGTGGATTTGTTCGCTTCCCTTGAAGCGATTATGAAGCAGAACACAGGCTTTTACCAGAGCGACTTAGACATTGACAAAGAGATTATCGCAAAGGCGGCGGCAAGCCCCCACAGGGAGGACAAAACACTTTTGTGGTTCTGCCGCCCGTCCGGGACGCACTGTTTCCGGGAGCGCGACGTTTTCCTCAAAGACACCGCGCCCCACAACACATGGCGTTTCTACATGGAGCAGACGAGCGACCGCGTCCTTGCCTATGCAATCGAGCTAACGGGGACGGAGCGCGGGAAAATCAAGGGCAATCTGTACGAACTGGACTACGCTAAACATTATGAGCGCGTCAAGGAAAAGGAGCTGCCCGCCGATACGGTGAAGCTGATTTATGAGCATGGGGAACGGGAGATACCCGCCGGACAGTTTTTCAACGGCAATCCCGATTATGAGCTTGGAAAGTTTGAACGCTTTGAAGCCGTACCCAACGACCCGGACGCGCTGCAATCGCTCTTACAGGAAGAACGGCGCAGCCGGGAGCAGCTTCCGCCGGGGGATTTCAAGGCGCATATTGCCGCTTTGCGGGACGGGCTGATTGAAACGGAAGCGCGGCGCATTGTACGGGAAATGAAGCGGCACGACACGCCGAACAGCCCCAACAAGACCCATTTCATGGTAGAGCTTTCCCCGGCGTTCATGCAGCTTGCAGCCACAAAGGACACTGACCGCCTTTTCTCCATGCTGCCCTACAAGACCCTTGCCTTTTCCAAAATCGAGGGCAGACATGGGACGTATGCGCTGATTGACAAGGGGGAGAACCGGGACAGGAAGATAAGGAAGCCCCGCCCCTCTATCCGGGCGCAGCTTAAAGCAGACAAGGCAAAGACCGCCCCGAAAAAGGCGGCGGCAAAAACAAAAAATCACGATATGGAGGTATGAGCATGATTAGACTGACTGTTGAAGAAACAAACCTTTTGAGCATTTACAACGAGGGCGGCAAGCGGGCTTTGATTGAGAATGTCAACGCCGCGCTGCCCTACATGGACGCGGATATGCGGGAGCTTGCAAAGCGCACCCTTTCCAAAGTGGACGCTTTGACCGAAGCGGAATTTGCAGAGCTTCCCATTTACGCCGCTGATGAAGTATGAACGGGGTTAAGCGGCTGACGCCGCCCCAGAGCCGGAAAGTCAACGCCCTTGTGCGCCGGACGTGCTGCAATTATGATAACGGGAACTGTATCTTACTGGACGACGGGGACGAGTGCGTATGTCCGCAGCTCATTTCCTATTCGCTTCTCTGCAAGTGGTTCCGGGTTGCGGTGCTTCCCGCCGACAGGCTACTCTATGCGGAGCTTTACCAGACAGGGGACAAGAAGAAGTGTACCGAGTGCGGCGCGTTCTTTGCGTCAACCTCTAACAGTGTCAAATACTGCCCCGTCTGCCGGAAGCGTATCACCCGCAGACAAGCTGCCGAGCGCATGAGGAAAAGACGCACCCCTGTTACGCAGTAGGTGCGGAAAATCCCTTGATTTACAGGGCTTTCCGGGCGTGAAAATCGGATAGGCGATACTTTATACCTTTACCCCCGAAAATGGCGTTCTACTGCGTAACATTCACGAAAACAGCACCCATAAAAAGACAGGGCGCGGAAGTCATATACTGGCTTCCGCGCCCTGTTCTTTTTTTGCCTATCTGACATTTCCCTTTTCCATTTCTTCAAGCGGGAACTGCGGGAGGGCTTCTATCAGCTTCTTTGTGATGGACTGGCGCATATCTTCGTTGATTTCCTGTTTCGTGCTTCCGTCCGGCTGTCTGACCGCTACCGTCGATAGCCTGTCGATTTCGTCCTTGTAGCAATCCACGACTTTCTCCACCGCCCATTTCTCCCCGGCAACGGCGGCGCGTATGGTTTCATATTCCGGCATTTTCTGGTTTTCCATGCTCAACGCTCCTCTGCTTTTTGATAGCCCTATCATAGCACAGCGGCGGGGATTTTGCTATCCTTATCCGCGTTCTGTTTCCTTTTCCCGTTCCGGCTGTCTGTCTGCCTGTAAAATGCTGCCAATGTTCTGCTTGATAATATCATATTCCCGGACTTTCTTTTTCAATTTTCCATAGTCGGCGTAAAGGGCTTCTTTCTGCGCTTGGAGGGCTTCATACTCCGATTGCAGCGCGGCGAGGTTCGGGAGCTTCGCAATGCCCGCCGCTTTCAGTGACCTTACGGCGGCTTCATGGAGGATAATTGCCTGTTCCTGTCCGGCGCGGTACTTCTCCCTGTTCCTTGCCTTGCGGTATGCGTCATAGACGGGCTTTGTCTTTTGGTAGGTGGAAACATTCTTGATAAGCACCGCCATGTCCGCAAGCCGCTTTTCCGCGTCCTTCAATGCGTCTGCCGCCTGTCCGCTTTCCGCTGCCATTTCCTCAATCCGGCTGACTAAATCCGCGTACTGCTCAATCTTATGTTCCGTCAAGAAATTCATTGTTTTAGCTGCCTGTTTCAGATTGTGGATTTTCGCCCACTGTTCATAGCCCTTACTCTGCGCCGCCTTGATACTGTTCTCAATGTCGATAAGCAGCGAAACGCCGCGCTGCTCTCTGGGGGCTTTCGCCGCCTTTGCCCGTCTGCCCGCTATCCGTTCCCTTATGGCTTCCTCTGTATAGTCTGCGCCGAGGGTTTTAAGGCGGGTGAAGCGTTCCTGTCCGGGGGCGCGGCATGATACATATTTCCCCGGCTTTATCTCATAGCCCGCCGCCTGTAACCGCGTTAGCAATTCCTCAAAACTGGAAACTTGGGGGATAAGCGCGTCAACAGTGGTTTTCAGCTTGCCTTTCCAACTTGTACCCGTCTTTTCTGCCTGGTACTCCGCATAGCTCTTTCCCTTGCTGCCCTTGCCGGGGACGACAACGGACAAGCCATTTTCCCGGCACAGCTTGTCGCTCATGTTCCGTATGCCGTAATAGCTCCTTTTGTTGGAATTGTATTTATGGTGGTCTACAAAGTTCACCGCGCAAAAAATGATATGGTTATGGACGTGTCCTTTGTCAATGTGCGTCGTGAGTACATACTCATGCTGCCCCTTTGTTACCGCGTCGGCAAGCTGCTTTCCGATTTCATGGGCTTTCTGATAATCGACTTCCCCCGGCTCAAAGGACTGTATCAGATGAAAGGCTAAATTGTTCCCCTTTTGGAGTGCTTGGGACAAGGTATATTCAAATTCAATATCTGCCGTTTCATAGGAGCAGCCGAAAGAGGACACAAGCATTTTTCCGTCCGTCTTGTCCGGGTTTTCGATATAGTCAAGGGCTTTGCTTAGAGTGCTTTTAATAGGCTTAATCTTTGTAACCGCCATATCTCCGCAAGCACCCCCTTTATTTCCTCTATGTCCTCTTGGTATGCGTTCCCCGTCGCGTTTACGCGGCGTGCTATCTGGTTGACGTTGACACCGATTTTCTGTATCTCTGCGGTCATTGCCTTTATATCGGCATGGTCTATCTGAATGATATACCCGTCAATGGCAATCTTCCGCAGATACGCCGCCATGTTCCGGGTGGGTACGAGCTTCATTTTTTCCAGTATTAAATCCCGTTCCGCTTCCGTCACTCTGAATTTGATTTGCACCGTTCTTTTGCGTCCGTTCATGTATTCGCTCCTTTCCTTTCCGTTCCGAGGGTTTGGGACACTTCCCAACAAGCAATTTTCAACCGACGCGCCGCAGCGCAGGAGGGCGAAAATACGGAAAGGGTACCCCTTTCCTATGCTTGCTAAGAAACTTTCTCCCTTTATCCCTACTACATGGAAAATCTGATTTTGCCAAAGCAGGACAAAAGAAAAACGCCGCAAACTGCGACGTTTCAAACTGCTTTTTCTATGAAGAAACGAGGGAACTTTATTCCCCCGTTATTTCGTTGTTGGCTTCCTCAATCCCTTTTGCGGTAGCTGACAGGATTTTCAAATCCTTTTCGCTCATGCCGTTGAGCATGGTATCAAGCTGACGGCGGCGTGTGGACTTTTCCTGTTCCCGTTCCGGGAAAAAGAACTGGTCTACCGATACGTCAAGCAGGGTTACAAGCTCATACAAAATCTGCAAACTTGGGTGCTGCCCGCTGTTTTCAATGGACGCGATATATCGCGGCGCAATGTTCAGCTTATCCGCTAACTGGTTGCGGGAAATTCCCTTTGCTTTTCTTGCCGCTTTGATAGCCTGTCCGAAAGCCTTAAAATCAAACTTTTCTTTGCTCTGCTTCATAATCATTTCACCCAACTACATTGTATATTTCATCTCTCTTTCAAGATATGATTACACACATCATAGTATGGATAGAAATAGAGCATATCATGTACTTGCTATTATTCGGTTATCCGAGTATAATTATATTGATAATGTTTGAAGAAAGGACGGTTACGATATGGAATATATGTCTTGTCCCGAAGCAGCGGAAAAATGGGGTATTTCTGAACGGCGTGTGCAGATACTTTGTAAAGAAAATCGAATACCTGGTGTTTCAAAAATCGGTTATATGTGGTTGATACCCAAGAGCGCAGTAAAACCATTTGATAAAAGGATAAAAAGGAGTGTAGACAATGAATGAAAAAATTTTAGTTGTAGATGATGAAAAAGAGATAGCAGATTTACTTGAAGTTTATCTTAAAAACGATAATTATATAGTACACAAATATTACAATGGAATTGAAGCATTGGAATGTATTCAGAAAACGGAAATTGATTTGGCGATATTGGACGTTATGCTTCCTGATATAGACGGATTCCGTATTTGCCAAAAAATTAGAGAAAATTATTATTTCCCTGTTATTATGCTTACAGCTAAAATTGATGATGGCGATAAAATAATGGGGCTAACAATAGGTGCCGATGATTATATAACAAAACCTTTTAATCCCCTTGAAGTCATTGCAAGAGTGAAAACACAGTTAAGACGCTATCAGAAGTACAACAATCCAACAAAAAAGCAGTTTTTTCCAAAAAGTGAATATGACATTAGAGGATTGATTATCAATAAGGACACGCATAAATGCTTTTTGTTCGGAAAAGAAATATCTTTAACTCCTATCGAGTTTTCAATCCTTTGGTATTTATGTGAACATCAAGGCAAAGTTGTTTCAACTGAGGAACTATTTGAAAATATCTGGAAAGAAAAATATTTAGATAATAACAACACCGTAATGGCACATATAGGGCGGCTTAGAGAAAAATTAAATGAACCCGCCAAAAATCCAAAATTTATCAAAACAGTTTGGGGGGTAGGTTATGAAATTGAATAAAAATGAACAAAATTATCTGCTTACAATCCTGTTTAAAAGTTATATCTTACAGAGTGTAATTTGTTCGGGAATTATCTTAGTGTGTACGGTTTCGTTAGATATGGGACTTACTTGGGTACTGGATAGATATGTGGAACATTACTACCTGATATATAGGGGACTTTATGTTTATATGGTAGGGCTTATATTATGGGTAGTTTGCATTTTGTATTTGACTTATAAACTTTTGAAAAAGGTTGTTAATTATGTCTACGAGTTACAAGCTGCAACAGGAAAACTATTTGATAAATCAGTAGATTATATTGAACTCTCACCGGAACTAAGCGAAATTGCTATCAACATAAATCGCTTAAAGCAAGAAGCAGAAAACAATGCGCGACTTGCACAGGAAAATGAACAGCGCAAGAATGATTTGATTATGTACCTTGCACATGATTTGAAAACGCCGCTTTCTTCCGTCATTGGCTATCTAACACTACTGCATGATGATGAACAACAAATATCACAGGAGTTAAGAGAAAAGTATCTTTCTATTTCTCTTGATAAAGCAGAACGTCTTGAAGATTTGATAAACGAGTTTTTTGAAATCACACGATTTAACTTATCTAACATAACATTACAATACAGCAACATAAATTTGACCCGTTTATTAGAACAACTTATCTATGAATTTAAGCCCATATTAAAGGAAAAAAATTTGAAATGTACTCTCAATAGTACAAGCGACATTATGCTACATTGCGACGCAAACAAAATACAACGTGTGTTCGATAATCTCTTGCGTAATGCGGTAATTTACAGTTATACAGATACAGAAGTTGCAATAACCACAGAACTTCAAGAGAACACTATTGTAATTACTTTTGAAAATTTTGGGAATCCTATCGCAGAAGAAAAACTAAAACTAATATTTGAGCAGTTTTACCGAGTTGACACATCAAGAAATACTACAAGTGGTGGTGCCGGATTGGGACTTGCGATTGCGAAACATATTGTAGAACTACATAAGGGGACTATTGTTGCTCATAGTAAAGACGAGTGTATAAAATTTATAGTTACACTTCCACTTTCGTAGGAAAATCGTAAGAAATTCCGTAGCAAAAAAGAGGATTTTCTTGCGAACAATCATCAAAATTAAGGCTTTTATTTTGATATAATTATTGTATCAAGGTGAAAGCCTTTTATCTTTAAACGAAATATAATATACAATAACAAGGAGGTATGTTGGTGAAATACCAAAATCGAATTATGGCGTTACCTATGCTATGTATGATAATAATTGTGTTATCTGCCTGTTGTTTTGACGAGCAGAAAAATGAAACCAGTAACGTAAATCCAAAAGTACAATCCGTTGAAACGGTATCCGTTACTCGCGGTAATCTTACTCCAACGGTATCTGCTCACACAACTATTATTCCGGCTTTGGATTTTGTTTTATGTTCTTCTGTTGAGGGTACTTTTGAAGCCTGTTCCTCAGCCGGCAACAAAATTACTGAGGGTGGTGTGATTGGGAAAGTATCTGAAGAAGAAATAAAATCCCCAGTTGACGCAACGATTCTTTCTATTATCTCATCTAATGAGAGTGTTCCCAAAAATTATCCCTTAGCAACAGCTAAGTACACAGGTTTTGCTCTCAATATTGAAGCTGAAAATTTTTTGAAAATATTGCCGGAAAATGCAGCATTAAAAGCAAAGTTTCAAGTAGTTGATGGTGTGGGACCTACGGAAGCGATTGCAGTTGTAGTACCAGTATCAGAAAATGCAGAAAGCACATTGCAATGTTTAATTGGAAAAGATATTGATGTAAAACCCGGACAAAGTGCTACCGTTGTCATAACAGCCGAAACTAGAAAAGATGTGCTTTTGTTACCACTTTCAGTCATTGCGGGCAGACAAGGTAAGGGAATGGTAACCGTAATAAATGACGGAAAACAAATTCAAACAGAAGTTATGCTGGGTGCAACTGATGGTGCATATATAGAAATATTGTCGGGTGTAAATGAGGGCGATACAATTTCTTCTATTCCCCCAAACCTTGACCCAAGGAGTAAGGAGTAATTTGTAACATGGAAAAAACGAATGGAGGAAATTTAATTCAAATAAAAAACTTGGTAGCGACTGTTAATTTGAATAATGGTGATACCTTAGTAACTGTAAACAAAGCAAATATGGAACTAAAGCGAGGAAACAGCTATGCTATTGTAGGCAAATCGGGTTCAGGAAAAACAAGCCTTATATCAATTATAGGTTTACTCAACCACTCATATCAAGGCGAATTTCTTTATAATGGTATGTCTGTTTCCACTTTAACAGATAGCCAGCTATCTATGCTTCGAGCAAGTAATATCGGTTTTGTTTTTCAAAACTATTCTTTAATTAAACATTTAAGAGTTTGGGAAAATATTGAGCTTCCTTTACTTTATTCCAAAAAGAAAATGAATACAAGACAGCGGAAAGAAGCAATACGAAATCTTTTGCAAAGTGTTGGATTAGAAGGAAAAGAAAATGATTATCCATCTAATTTATCAGGAGGCGAACAACAAAGAGTGGCGATTGCCCGCGCACTTGCAGTATCGCCGGAAGCCATTTTATGTGATGAACCTACTGGTGCTTTAGATAAAAAAACCGGAAAACAAATTATGGACCTTTTACATCAAGTTGTGCTTAAAAATGGCATTATGCTTTTAATAGTAACTCATGACCTCGATATTGCAAAGACTTGTAATACAATTTTTGAAATGGACGGAGGGAGGCTTCAATGTGTTAAATATGATTCTTAAAGACCTTCGTATTTCTCCTCTAAGAAATATCTTAACAGGTATATCGATGTTTGTAGGAATTATTGCAATGATTAGTTCTGTCTTGGTGGGAACGCTTGGTAAAGAATATTTGATTTCTGTCAATGCACAGATGTATGGATGGAGTCCTACATATTCTTTTTCAATTACAGGATCAGATTTTCAAGATACCATTAAAATGGAGAATTTTTTTCGAGAAATTTACAATACTGATCATTTTGTGGCTGTTACCTTTTCCATGCTGGAAGAGATAACAGTTGCTCCAGTAGCGTCTGTCTCTTCTCTACAAGACATAAGTGACACTGTTTACAAAAAGACTGTACCCGTAGATGTTGTTTTTACTACAAGCACATATAACAAAATCTATAATTTGCCTATGTCATCAGGGGATTGGTTTGATTCTTCGGAAATAAATAAAACTCTGTGCATGGTAGTAAATAAAGCAGCACAGAATTATTTTGATACTTCATATGCTGTTGGAAATGTAGAAAGTAGTCTTTCATTAACACCATTTAATGTGGTAGGTACTGTGAATGACGGGACAGATATACCAACTGTATATCTTGACGCCCATTCAATAGAACTACTTGTTCCGAATATGTGGAAAGTAAAAAATGCAACTGTTCATTGGCATTCAGAAGCGGGAATTACCATGAGACAGATGTATTCGTCATTACATGACATTTTAGAAGATACAATAGGAGGAAATTTGGATATCATAGGGAAAAGTGATATTGGAGATACTTATAATTCCGTACTTTCTGTACTTCAATTAGGACTTTTGGTAACATCATTTTTATTGTTATTTGTTTCTGTATTAGGACAAATTAACATAGGGTTATCATCCTTGGAACAACGTACTCACGAATTACTAATTAGACGGGCGATTGGCGCTTCTCGTGCGAATATTGTTACTTTAGTGTTAGGCGCACAATTAACTATATCAGTGTTTGTTTGTATTGTTTCAATCCTGATATCCTTTTTCTTGGTTCAAGGCATGGGGTTATTTCTGCCTGTGGATTCTCCCGTAGCGGCACTGGAATATCCTATTCTTTCGGCAGTGGTAGCTGTTATAACATCCGTTGTTGTAGCGTTGCTTGGAGGACTATTGCCAGCGTTAAAAGCTGCAAAGCTTGAACCTGCATTGGCGCTTAGATAAAATAAATTTTATAAAATTGGAGGAAAAACATGAAAATATTATCTATGAAAACAACGATTTTTTTAGGAGCAATGCTTTCTTTATTGGTATGTCTGATGTTTACAGGTTGTTCAAATTCTGAAACAAATTCTACTTCAAGAGGACTCACGGATTTTGCACACATTGAAGAAGAATATCTTGCAACCATTGACAGTTTGAATTGGCCTGATGGCATTACACTTCCTGATAAACTGGAAGATGAAGATACAGGAGCTTCCTTTCAGGTTGGTTATGGAGAAACGAGAGCTTCTTATTTGTGGGAATATTCATGGATGAAAGAATGGCTTGATACTTATAATACAGATCCAGAGCGAGCCGAAAAAGCATTAGAAGAATTGGAAAAAGCCTTCGACATGCCATATATGGGAATAGACCGGTGTGATGACGCAACTCGTAATTATTTGCGCGAAAATATAGATAAAGCAAAATTAGGTGACCCCTCTGGATTTACAGAAAGTATAAGAGCAAATTATGCCAATTAGATTTACCTATTAAATCTGACTGATTACTGTCGGAGGTGCAATTTATGAAAAGAAAATACAAGAGAAGGACGTCTCGTTTCGGAATATTTTTTGTTTTCCTTACTGCTGTAACGATAGCAGGTGTATTTTTCATACCGTGGGCAATGAAACCTGACAATTTTCGCAATGAGAAGAATAAAATCAACTCTTGGCTGAATGGAATTTTCTTTCAAGATTTTTATAATGCAAAATCCCTCATATTAGTTGACCTTTCTAATGACAATATATTTATTTCAAAGCGAGAAAACGAGCAACAGCTTCCTGCCAGCTTAGCCAAATTATTTGTCATTGAATACGCAGCAACACTTGCGGATTTAGATAGTATTGTTCCTGCAAATTATGAAGCAATCCAATTAACTAAACCTGGTTCATCTGTTGCGAATATAGACGCGAAAAAATATTTTCTCCACAATTTGTTTGCTGCCATGTTGGTTCCATCTGGAAATGACGCTGCTTATGTAGTCGCGGATTATTGTGGTTCTATTCTTTCACCACAAGCTAAGAATAGTCAAGAACGTATTAATGTTTTTATGGAACATCTAAATAATTACTTACAAAATCAAGGGTATGAAAACACAATTTTATATGACCCAAGCGGATATGATGTCAATGCTCTCACTACCGTTTCAGACCTAAAATCAGTATCTACTCACCTTTTAGAGAAGCAATGGTTTAGAGATATTGTTTCAAAGAGTAATTATACAGCTACTTTACCTGACGGAAGTACGCAGACATGGAGGAATACTAATACTTTTCTTGACCAAACATCAGAATATTACAATGAAAATGTTAAAGGTATCAAGACAGGTTCCTTATCTAATGACTATAATTTAGTTGTTCTTTATCAACAACATGGAAAGGAATTTTTAATATGTAGTTTAGGCTCTCAATCGGATTCTTCAAGATATGATGATGTGAATTATATTCTTAAAACAATAGATGAATCTGACTATTTAACTAAATGATTTCATCTGCCGGACGACGGCAAAAGAAAAAAAGCCGTCGCAGAGCAGACACATTTTCACGCGCCTACTCTATTTCGGCGGCTTTGATTATCAGAGCCGCCGTTTCTTTTTATCCATCTAAATTCCAACGACGACCCTCTACCATGTAAAGGCATGGCGGCTTTAGGAGGTAGCCGCCATGCACTTATCAACTTATCGACACAAATCGACATTCCCCCAATTATCAAAAAAAGTCTATCCCCTGCAACGGGGTATTTCGGGCATAAAGATGAACAATCACATCATCTAAATACTTTTTATGTTTCCTTTGCGTCTGTCTGCGCCTTGCAGATGGGCGCATTTTGCATTTTACAGAACTTTTTTCAAAGAAATTTTTGCTTTCGTCCGGCGTTTGAAAAAGTCGTCTGTATTATCACGCGAAAAGGGGAGGTACTACCACCTTTCGACAGAAAGGAGGTGAGAACATGGAACCTAATCGCAGAGAATTTCAAAAGCAATGTGCCTTTCAAAGTTTCTGTAAACGGGTGCTGCACAACGAAGCGTGCAACGCCCACGACGAAATCCGGCGACGCAGGAAACGGGAAGTATCGTTTTGCGACCTTGCCTTGCATGAGGAACGGCAGCTTTACACCGTTGACAAGTATTTTCAAGACGAAGAAGCTGAACCGCGTTATCAAATGGCAGGAAAAGAGATAACCCCGAAACTGCTGCTTGAAGCAATCCGCACTTTGCCGGAGGAAAAAAGGACTGCTATCCTGCTGTACTATTTCGAGGGCATGACCGACGTGGAAATCGGAAAGATGTTCAATACGTCGCGCAGCACGATACAGTACAGACGGACAAGCTCTTTTGAACTGTTAAAGAAATATTTGGAGGGACACGCTGATGAATGGGAAGAATGGTAAACAATCCGACTACCCGGAAATCGCCCTTGTTCCCTATCCCGTCATTGTGGCGGCGAGCAAAGGCGACCCGGACGCTATGAAAATAGTCTTGCAGCATTTCAGCGGCTACATAGCGAGCCTGTCCATGCGGAAGCTCTACGACGAGCGCGGCAACGTCTACTATGGCGTTGACGAGGACATACGGGAACGGCTGCAAGCAAGACTGATGAGGGCTATCCTCACATTTCGGGCTGATGAATAGTTGAGCATGACCGTAAAACGTCTTGTAACCCCTTTTCCGTTTTACGGCAAGCAGAACAGCCATCTTGTTCTTTGAAAAAGAAAGCGGCGCAAGAGAACGGCGACGCAGTATAGGGCAAATCGGATACGTTCCTTTTGTGCCGAGCCATACGGCGGGTGCGCCATGACTTCCCTTTCGGGAACGAGCGAACAACACTACACCGCAAAGCAAGTCAGCAGCTTGCGGGCGACGACACACAAGAGGGATAATGATACTCCCTTACAGCCACAGTCCGAGCGTTAGAAGCGTCGCAGGCAATGGGTAGGGCTGCGTGAGAACCACGCAGGAGTGAAATTCTCGTGGAGCTATGCTAATAGCCGTTCGATTAAAGCCCCTTTTATTCAAAAACATACCTTTGAGCCATTTTGAAAGGGGGTATTCCTATGGCTAAAAAGGAAACTACAAACCATGCCGCCCCTGTTTTGCCTATGCTGAAAACAGTAGAGCAAATGAGCAAGGTTAGCGGTATTGGAGAAAATAAATTACGCGAGCTTATGGATAACGGCGAACTGGAATACGTTCAAAACGGAAACCGCCGCTTGATTGCCGATACCGCTATATGGGATTGGTACGAGCGAGCGAAAACCGCCGTAAAGCCCCCGGCAGAGCAAGGGGGTTAAGTTATGGCAATCTCAACAAGACAGGTAAAAAACAAACGCGACAGCAACGGCGTACTGACCGGACGAACCGGCACAGTCTACGACGTAAACATAAAGTACACCGCCCCGGACGGAAAAAAGAAGTCGTATGCAAAAAAGGGCTTTGCCACCAAAAAGGAAGCAGCACAGCATGAAGCGGAAATGAAAACGAAGCTCCAAAATCCGGGGCAAGTTGCTTCTATTACTTCACAGAGGAAACAGACTGTCGCTGCCTATCTCAATGACTGGGTGGAAAGCTATGCAAGAGTGAACTTGCGCCCCTCTACTTATGACGGGTATAAAAAGACGATTGCAAACTATATCAATCCGTATATCGGCGGCGTTACCCTCAATCAGCTTACCCCTGCTATGGTAGACAAGATGTTTCAGCAGATTATAGACAAAGGCTTGAAGCCGTCCACCGCAGCCGGGGCAAAACGTGTTTTGAGTGTGGCGTTGAGCCATGCCCGCAAATACCGCTATATCGAAACCAACGCGGCAAAAGATACCCTTACGAAGTTTGGGAAAGGCGACAAGACCCCTGACCCTTACACGCCGGAACAGGTGAAAGCCTTAATGCAGCGCGTCGAGGGTACTGTTTGGGAAATGCCTGTTATCTTGGGCGGGCTTTACGGTATGCGCCGTTCTGAAATCTTAGGCTTGCGTTGGCGCAATGTGGATTTGGAGAACAACACCTTTGATGTTACCGAGCAGCTACCTTTCAAGGTACCGCCAAAAACAAAAGTCATTGAAGAAATGGCACCGCCGAAATCCAACGGCAGAAAGCTACCCATTACGGAGCTTGCCCGCCCGTTCTTCCTCAAACAGCTTGCCATGCAGGAAGTACAGAAAGAACAGGCAGCAAAAGACGGAAAGCCTTACTATGACAATGACCTTGTTGTAGCAAAGCCGGACGGCGCACCTATCGCCGCGTCGTGGGTGTCCTCTCAATTTGGAAAGCTGCTTGAAGATTTGGATATGCCGCACATTCGTTTTCACGATTTACGACATACGGCAGCGACCAATATGCACCAACTGACAGGCGACTTCTATACGGTTGGCGAAGTCTTGGGGCATACGCTTGCGGGTATCGGCGCGTCGCTTGGGCTTTCCATGAACTTTGAAGCTGTTACCGCCCGTTATGTGGACGTGCGGCTTGAACGAAAAAAAGAAGTTTTGGACGCTTACCATAGCGCGGTGGAAAAAGCAGCCCCGGAGAAACCAAAGGAAGCCGAGCCGAAAAAAGGAAAACGGGCAGCAAAGAAAAAACACAGCGAAATAGACCTTTAACCGCTGTATCTCTTTACTGCTCTTTACAACCTTTTATATGCCCGCGTGGAATTTGGGCACCATTTGGGCACCATTTACGGAAAAAGCACCATGAAAACAGAGGGTAAAAGAAACGCCGACAACTCACAAAAACGTAGTGTTCATGCGGGTTTTCGGCGTTTTCCTATCCCTTAACGGGCTTCTATTCATCTTGTGCGAGAGAGAAAAATTCTACTATTTTTTATCTGTGCACATACTGCCAGAGCTTTCTGTACACGCGCAGCGAAGCCGGACACACATAATATGCACCGACACCAGCGGCCACGCAGCCGCTGCCAGCTCTTTGGAAAAACACGCCGTTTCTTTCTGCTCTGTCTGTTGCATATTTCCGCCCTCCAATTCCCGATATGCTCGCCTTAATTCTTAGTGTCTCGGATCTGCTGCCATTCTCCGCGGACGAGCATATCCAAGCCTCGAAGCAGCCTGCTGTGCGAATACAGGAAAAAGCCGATCTTTCCATATTTCTGGTATGCCCGGCGCATCCGCAGATTCCCCATACGGGCGCGCGTGCCCCAGTGCGTAGATTCATAATGATGAATGCTGATGGTGTGCTCCGTGATCGTCAGTGCCCCGGTCTCGTAATGCATCGGGCAAAAATACTCCGTGGGATAGATCGTCATGCTCTCCACCTGCTGAAGCTGGTCCTCATCGACAAATCCTTTTTCCTTCAGCAGCCGCGTCTGATACTTGACACAGGGGGCCGTGTTCAGCGTGCCGTCGGGGTTCAAGAAAGAGACCGTGTCATAATCGTCC
>ENA-OZEB01000225-OZEB01000225.1-human-gut-metagenome-genome-assembly--contig:-NODE-225-length-20564-cov-6.849529_pt1 | contig 20564 bp, 18 predicted proteins | sample MGYA00245060_ERZ653593 | MGnify/ENA primary metagenome ERZ653593 (study PRJEB26926, sample SAMN06164989) | human gut metagenome | biome: ENVO:00009003; feature: ENVO:2100002; material: ENVO:00002003... | reverse complement strand
AAGTGAGTATCACAACTGTCACGTTGTTGTCCTCCTTATGGGTACCATTTTAAAAAGTTGTCCAAGTCCAATATCAGCTATAAAAAGTTTTGGAGTATATGCCTCCTGTTAAAATTTTGGATAGCAAATTCATCTAACCCCATCCAAATTTAATGTACTGTTCTAACCGATTAATATTCTAATTTTTTAACCTTTTCCCAAGTAAACTGAGGATCACCAAAGTGTCCATAGCATGATGTTTTGTGGTAAACTGGCTTTCTTAAATCCAATTCGGAAATGATGTTTCCTACTTCAAAATTGAAGTTTTTCTTAACAATTTCCAATAATTTTTCATCATCAAATTTACCTGTTCCAAAAGTATCTACACATAAAGATACAGGTTGTGCTTTACCAATTGCATACGCAACTTCAACTTCACAACGACGAGCTAAACCATTCGCAACAATGTTTTTAGCTACATAACGAGAATAGTAAGCGGCACTACGGTCTACTTTTGTAGGGTCTTTACTAGAGAAGCATCCTCCTCCAATGCGTCCACGTCCACCATATGTATCACATACGATTTTACGTCCTGTCGTTCCTGAATCTCCCCATGATCCACCTACAACGAAGCTTCCAGATGGGTTGATGAAATATTTTGTGTTTTCATCTAAATATTTTTCATCAATGCAAGGTTTAATCACTTCATTCATGATCAATTCTTTAATTTCTTCTTGTGTAATATCTTCTGAATGTTGAGTTGAAACAACGATTGTATCAATACGTTTGATTTCATCATTTTCATATTCAACAGATACCTGTGTTTTTCCATCTGGCTTTAATAAATCTGGGTGTTCTCTTCTAACTTTAGTCAATTGACGAGCTAAAAGGTGTGCATAATAGATAGTTAATGGCATATACTCATCATTTTCATCACATGCATAACCAAACATAATACCTTGGTCACCAGCACACACTTCATCACGGTTTACCGCATTGTGAATTTCAGGACTTTGTTGGTTTACAACAGTATGTACATGATATTCTTCTGTATATCCAATACGTTTGATTTCATTCAATGCGATTGTTTCATAATCCAATTCTGCCTTTGTATTACATTCACCATAAATTAATACAAAATCATCTTTAATTGTACATTCAACAGCCATATTTGAATATGGGTCTTGAGCTAACGCAGCATCTACGATTGCGTCGGCAATTTGGTCACAAATTTTATCTGGATGACCTTCAGTAACACTTTCACTTGTAAAAATATAATCTTTCATTTTGTCTCCTCTTCTCTTGCTTATCCATAAAAAAAACATACTTTAAGAAGTATGTTACAAATCTTTATACTTCTTATCGCTGTTAGCAGGACCACCTTAACATATTGTCAGGTTGGCGTGAAGTCAACGAGCTAACTCTCTACTTCAACTCTGGATAATTTTTTTGCGCATAAAGATTAAAACATGAAACTACAAATAATGCAAGGAATTCATCACCATTATTATACACATATGAAAAAATGGCTAAATTATCTAGCCATTTCCTTCTAATATCCTAATACTTCATCCACTAAGATTACATGAATACGATCGGGTTCCATACTGTTTCTTGTGATAACCAATTGGTCGCAAATGCAGCCTTGGGCTAAACAATTTGCACAACTACCTGTTAATTGACAAGGTCTGTTTCCACTAAAACGTTGATTATTAATGGGTGCAGCCACATTTCTTAATCTAGAAATTGCACTGTCTAAATCTTTTGTCACCTTATTCATACCTACGATCATTATGACATGTCTAGGCCCAAAACATAAACATGACACACGATTACAATGCCCATCCATATTGACTAAAATTCCATCTTCTGTCATCGCATTGGTACTCATTAAATAGTAGTCTGCATAAAAACAATCTCTTTCCAACTTGTACTTTTCTTCGGCATCTTTTGCCTGATCTCGATCAATAACTTTAAAATTTTTTTTATAAAGCTCTTCCTTGATACCAATCTTATTTAAAGTATCTGAGCCTCCCCAGCCGACACTTGAGCCTGGCTTCATAATTTCAAATGCCAAATCTACAGCTTCTTGTTTCGAATGCACATAATACCCATTCATATGTCTGTTTTTTAAACTTTGAATCACTTTTTTAGACAATAAATCATTTCGTTTTGTGATCATTTTTTACACCTCAATCCACTCTATTTTATTCACTACAATCGATGATGGTCGATCCTTTTTTCCTTGAATCAGACAAATACGATCTTTTTGAATGTTTTCTTTTTGCTGTTCATACAAACGAGGCATGATAACCGCATCCATTTTACCAGCTTCATCCTCGACACTCATAAAGCACATCCAATCACCTTTCTTTGTCTTATGCGTTCTAAAAGATGCAACACGCACTAAAATACTCATATATCCATCTCTATTTACCGCATTCAATAATGGCATACAATTTGGATAGTTATGCATGCGTAAAGACTGCACAGGATGTTCACTCACATAGAAACCGTACACATATTGCTCTTTTTGGGCTTTTTGTATTGGATTCTCTTTGATTCTTTGAATGCCTGGACGAGAGACAATACTAAAATCGAAACGTAAATTGTTCGGATCTTCAATTCGCACAATATTTACATAATCAATCAGTTTTCTTAAGTTCTCATTAAGAGTTGCACGATTATATCCAAAACAATCCAATGCTCCGCCATCAATTAAAATTCGAATCGTAGATTCATTGATCTTATACATGCTTGCCTTGGCAAGAAAATCAAATAAATCTGCATATGGTGCATGTTCTAAAATCGTTGGATAAATTGTTTTCCCTACACCTTTTAAAACTTGTAGCGGCATACGAATTGAATTCTGTTCAATCGTATAATACGCCTTAGAATGATTAATATCACACCCATTCACAACGATATTTCTTCGTTTACATTCATAAATATATTGCGATGTTTTTATACCTGAACCAATGACACTATTTAAAAGGCTCTGATAGAAATATAAAGGATAGTTTGCCTTTAAATAAGCCATTTGATAAGCTACTAAGCTGTAGGCATAACTGTGTGATTTATTAAATCCATAACCCGCAAATTGTTCCATAATGGAAAATATCTCATTGGAAACAGAATCCTTGATACGATTCTTTCGAGCTCCTAAAATGAATTGCTCTTTTAGATTCTGCATGACATCCAATTTCTTTTTCGACATAGCCTTTCTTAGTGTATCTGCTTGTGCCAAGCTAAATCCGCCAATCACTTGGGCTGTCTGCATAACTTGTTCCTGATAAATCATGATACCATAGGTTTCCTTCAAGATTGGTTCTAGTAAAGGATGAGGATACACGACTTTCGAAGGATCCTTTTTTCTTTCAATATATGTATTAATATGCTGCATCGCTCCAGGACGATATAAAGCAAGTACAACACTGATATCTTCAAATTTGTTGGGTTGTATCTTTTGTAGTAAAGACGTAATTCCACTAGATTCCAATTGAAATACACCTAATGTGTTTCCAAACGATAATAATTGATATGTTTTCGCATCCTTTAAATTGATTTTCATCATATCCAAAGAAATATGTTTTTGTTCTTTTAGATTTGTGACAATTTCATGAATCGTCGTTAAATTACGAATGCCCAAAAAATCCATTTTGATCAAGCCCAAATCTTCTAGATATTCCGCTGTAAATTGTGTAGCCTGAATATCTCCATCGACACTGACAAGTGGACAGACATTCACAATAGGCTGATCTGAAAGAACAATTCCTGCCGCATGTAAAGAGGTGTGTCGTGGTAATCCTTCAACGTTTACACACATCTTAAATAATTCAGTTAATTTTTGATCTGAGTGAATCCTTTTTCGAAATAAAACATTCTCATTATAGGCCTGCATCAACGTAATTTTAGGTGTGTTCTTTAACATCTTAGAAAGTTCATCCACAATTCTTGCCGGTATATTCATAACACGCCCTACATCACGAATGGCTTGTCTTGCCTGCAAAGTATTAAAAGTCACAATATGACTGACATGATCATAACCATATAATTCACGAACATATTGAATCACTTCATCTCTTCTATCATCTGGAAAATCCGTATCGATATCCGGCATGGAAACACGTGATGGATTTAGAAATCTTTCAAACAATAAATTATTCTGAATTGGATCAATATGTGTAATACCTAAACAATAAGCTACTAAAGAACCGGCTGCACTACCACGCCCTGGACCTACAAATATGTCTTGACTTCTGGCATATCGAATAAAATCCCATACAATCAAAAAATAATCGGTAAATCCCATAGTGACTATGACATTTAATTCATATTCTAAACGTTTGATATAGGTAGGGTTTAAATTCCCATTTAAACGTTTTTCTAACCCCTTCTTACAGAGTTTGATCAAATAGTCCCTCGAATCAATTTGAAGTTTATTTTTAAATACAGGAAGCTTGGACTTTTGAAAAGCCATTTGAATATTGCACATTCTTGCGATTTCTTCTGTAGCAATCAATTCACTTTCATCATACAACGCTTCCATTTCCTGTGGACTTCTTAAATATCTTTGAAATTGTACGTCCAAACCTTGATTTTCAATATTCGTTTGTTTGGCAATAGCCCTTAATACTTGTAAAGATTTTACGTCTTCACTATTCTCATACAGGATTCGAGATAGAGCCACACGTTTACAATCAAGTTGTTTTAAAATTCGATTATCGGCTCTTTTTTTACCCGAATCATTCATAGATACAGAAATATAGAAATCTGAAAAAGATTTTTTACACAATTCGACAAATGCACTTAACTTTTCTAAATCTTGATGTTCAATATATGCACTGAATGTATCTTTCCCGTCGCTGGAAGTTAATACCACACAATCTTTGGCATACTTTATAACTTCTTCAAAAGATACATTTCCTTTTATGATCGAACTTAATTTATATAAATTCTGTAGACCCATATCATTCTTCGCTAGAAGAATAAAATGAAATGGCTCCTCATTATAGATGGAATCAACTTCTAAACCAATAATCGGATGTACATTGTGCTTTTTGCACAATTGATAGAACTCCATCGTTCCATACATCACATTATGATCGGTCAAACATACATGGTTGAATCCAAGTTGTTTTTGATGAAGAATCATATTTTCTAAACGAATTGGCGATTCAAGTAAAGAGTATGAACTTCGCATATGTAAGTGAACCATGAAATCCCACCTTTCTTTCTAAAATATTATACCATAAGAAAAAGAGATAGCTTCTTAAGCTACCTCTCGATTTGATAAAATTTCAATAATTTGATTGACTTGATCACGTGTTAAATTTTTGATTCCACTTGCACATTCGTGACCACCACCACCGAATTCCATGGCAACATCACGAATTGGAATATTTCTTGAACGTAAAGACGCACTATAATGTACACGATCTTCCATACGCGTAAACAATGCCCACATTTCAACACAATCGATACCTGCTAAACAATAGACTTTGTCTTTAGCATCTGTAAAGCTTAAACCAAATTCTTCATAATCTTCACATTCTAGAATTGAATAAAGGAACTTGTTTTTAAACACTGTATGATTACGTACAACAGTTTCATATTTATAGTCTTCCATGGATTTTGAAAAGTTCAATTGTTCCACTTTTGTGACATCTACACCTTGTTCGAATAAATATTTTGCGGCATCAAATGTAGCTGGACGAACATTATTTGTCGTAAAACGGATATTGTCCGCTGTTAATCCAAGATATAACATCAGAGAACTTTGTAGAGGAATATTAGCCTTTTTTTCTTGTAAATACAAAGCTAATAACTCACATGTGGCACTTGCCTTATCATCAATCCATTCTTCATCACAAATGGTTTCTACTTGTACGTGATGATCAATACGAATTGATTTTTTAGCCAATTGATACCTGTCATCATCAATGCGTGCAGCATTTGAAGTATCTAAAACAATTGCTAAGCTGGAAGCTAATACTTCATCATCTACAACATCCATATGTACGTTGTTTCTTTGTGAAACTGGACAATCATTACCTAAACAATAGATTTTTTTATTTGGATAAGCACTTTCTAAATAGTACTTTAAGCCAAATTGTGATCCTATCGCATCCATGTCGGCAAAAACATGGCGAAAAATTGTGATTGTATTAAAATCTTTTACGCTTTCTAAAATATCATTAGGCATTAGCCATCAAATCCTTGTAAGCATCACGTGCAATGACTAATTCTTCATTTGTTGGCAATAACCAAACTTGCATTTTTGATTCAGGAGCACTTAATAATTTTTCAACGCCACGAACTCCATCGTTGTCTTCTGGTTTTACAACAACACCAAATGCTGATAATCCATCACAGATTCTTTGACGCATTGCACAGTCATTTTCACCGATACCACCAGCAAAAACAATCGCATCAGCACCACCCATTAATCCGTAGTATCCTGATACAACTTCGACAATACGATTTACATATACGTTTTGAGTTAAAATAGCACGTGGGTTTCCTTCTTTGACAGCGGCTTCAATGTCACGTCCATCACTAGAGATTCCACTTACACCTAACATACCAGATTTTTTATTCATGATTGTATCCATTTCATCTGGTGTATATCCATATTTATTTTCTAAGAATGGAACGATTGCAGGGTCAATATCTCCACAACGAGTTCCCATCATGATTCCTCCAAGAGGTGTGAATCCCATTGATGTTTTATATGATTTACCATTTTTAACAGCTGTAATACTAGCCCCATTTCCTAAGTGGCAAGTAATGATATTCATTTCTTCTTGTGTTTTTCCTTGAAGCTCAGCCAAACGTTTTGTCAAATATTCATGACTTGTTCCATGAGCACCATAACGACGTACTTTATCGTTAGTATAATATTCATATGGAAGAGGGAAAATATAGTTTTCTTCTGGCATACTTTGGTGGAATGCTGTATCAAATACGAATGTGTGTTTACACTCTGGTAAAGCATCTCTAAATGAACGATATCCAACTAATGCAGCTGGGTTGTGTAATGGAGCTAATGCACATAATTCTTCTACTTTAGCTTCAACATCAGCATCTACAGGTACTGAATGAGAGAAATATTCTCCACCATGAACAACACGATGACCAATCGCTTTGATATCTTCTAAACTATTTACAACTTTGTGTTCAATTAATGCTTCCATTAATTTTTTTACAGCTACTGCATGATCTTTGATATCTAAGATCTCTTCAATTTTTTCTCCATTGGCTTTCATTCCAAAAATAGAATCGTTTAAACCAATACGTTCTACGTTTCCTTGTGCTAGAACTTCTTCTTCTGGCATTTTGAAAACTTGGAATTTCAAAGATGAACTTCCTGCATTAACACTCATAACAATCGACATTTTTTGATCCTCCTAAAAAATTTCTTTTAATATTTCGATTTGTTCAACATCTTCATGATGTAAAATCCATGAATCCAATAATTTTTTCTTAGCGACATAACCAATCGCTGCTTCATATTTTTCCAGTAATTTCGTAGCTCGATGTACCGAATCCATCGCGGCTGCACGAGAAATCTCTAGTTCCTCACTTATTTCAGTATAAGAGAAATCTTCCTCATAGTAAAGAGATAATATCTCTCTTTGACGTTCGGTCAACAATTCTCCATACACATCTAATAAATCATTCGCATCTAATTTTGAAATCATTATTCTTCCATACCCTTTGTGATTCCCATCAAGAAGGCATTGATATCAAATGGTCTTAAATCAGCAGGCTTTTCTCCTAGACCTAGGAAACGAACTGGTAAGTGTAATAGATCACGAATTGCGAGTACAACTCCACCTTTTGCCGTACCATCCATCTTCGTTAAAACGATACCTGTTACATCAGTTGCTTCCAAGAATACTTTTGCCTGTGAAATACCGTTTTGACCTGTTGTCGCATCTAAAACTAACCAAACTTCTTGTGGTGCTCCCTCAATTTCTCTTTGTACAACACGGTGCATCTTACTTAATTCATTCATTAAATTTGTTTTATTTTGTAGACGACCCGCTGTATCGCAAATCAAAATATCAATATCATTTTCTTTGGCATAACGACAAGCATCAACTAATACGGAACTTGGGTCTTGGTTCATTTTACCTTTAACACAATGCACACCTAAACGTGTTGCCCAAGTATCGATTTGATCAATAGCTCCAGCACGGAATGTGTCGGCTGCAGCAACCGCAACTTTCTTACCTTGTTCCTTATAGTATTGAATTAATTTTGCACTTGTAGTTGTCTTACCACTACCATTTACACCAACCATTAAAATAACAGTTGGACCTTCTTCATTCATTTTAATTGGTTCGTCGTTTGATTCATCATAGAAATCATAAAGAATTGAAACCAAATAATCTAACATGGAATCATATTCTTTAACATGTTTTCCATTTGATTCAAACGCATCCACAATTTTTTGTGCTGTATGAATACCCACATCACTCTCAAGTAGAATAACCATAATTTGCTCTAATAGGTCATCATCAATTCCATGAAAGTTATTGGATAAAGCACGCATACGATCTCCAAAGCTTTTCTTTGAACGATCAAGGCCTGATAAATATTTATCTTTATCTTCACTTTTTACGAAAGCTTCTTTTATTTTCGAAAAGACCGACATTACTTTTCCTCCTTAGCTATATGTACTGCATCTTTCAATTGCACTTTTAACACTTTACTAACACCATCTTTTTGCATTGTAACCCCATATAACGTATCGCACTGTTCCATAGTTCCTGGTCTATGTGTTACCGCAATAAATTGAGATTGACCACGATAATGAGATAAATAACGGGCAAAGCGCTCAACATTTGCCTGGTCTAATGCAGCTTCTACCTCATCAAAGATACATAAAGGCATTGTACGAGCCTTCAATATCGCAAACAATACACTAATCGCAATCAACGCTTTTTCTCCACCCGAGAATGTCTGGATATTTTTAACCATTTTTCCAGGAGGCTGAACATCAATATCAATACCCGTATTCAATACGTCTTCTGGATCCACCATGGAAAGACTAGCACGTCCTCCACCAAACATAGCCTTGAATACGCCATCTAGTTCAGCATTAATTTTATTAAACATCTCAGTAAATTGACTGATCATTGTCTTGTCCATCTCATCAATGGCTGCCAATATTTGTTGACTTGCCTTTTCTAAATCTTCTTTTTGGCTTGTCATAAAATCAAAACGTTCTTTGACTTCTTTGTATTCGTTTGGTGCATCCAAATTCACATTTCCCAAACGAGAAATGGCTTGACGAAGTTGAATAACTTCTTCTTTAGCACTTTCGATTTCGACATCTTCTTTTTTAGTTAACGCATACTCATATGTCATTTCGTAATCTGTGCTTAAGCGATTCAATGCATTCTCTAACTGCGTTTTGATTTTCACAACTTCCATTTCATAGTTATGGATCTGCGATTGTTTAGAACTCATTTCTCTACGAACTAAACGAATCTGATTTTCGAGTTGTTCTGCTTCATTTCCTTTATCAAAACGAGTCTGACGCAAGCTTTGAATCTCTAGAGACAATGAATCCAATACAGCATGCATCTTAGACATTTGTACAACAAGATCATCTTGTGCTAATTCACTACTATCTTCAATATCTACACCTAACTCCTGATATTCAGCTAAAATTGAATCATATTTTGCCTTTTTAGTCGCATAAATATTTTCTAGCTTAGCCAATTCAATCTGTAAAGTTACAATCGCATCGTTTTCTTTTTGAAGTTTCTGCGTAAGAATCTCTGTTTCATCCAAACAATTGTCGGCTTTAATTTTTTGCCCTTCAATTTTTGAATTGATTGTTTCTAATTCCTGTCGCATTGTGACTGGTGTACTTTGATTCTTCGTAACACCACCCGTCATACTACCACCTGTGTGTACGATATCACCATCTAGGGTAACAATTTTATATGCATAACGTAATCGTTTCGCAGTTTCATTCGCATTCTGCAATGTATCCACCACAATCACATTACCAAGCAATCGTTCTTTAACGGGATCAAAAATCTCTTTACAGTCAACACATTCACTCGCAAAGCCTAAAAAGCCTGGACTTGTTGAAGCAATCGTGATCACTTGTTCATTCATTTTTCTAGGATGACATACACTTAATGGCAAGAAAGTTGCACGTCCACTACGATTTCGTTTCAAGAATGAAATGGCATTTCTTGCATCTGCCTCATTTTTAGTGATGATTTGATAGATACTTCCACCTAATGCTGCATTTACCGCCAATGCTTTATCGACATGCGCAATCAACAATTCACTGACAACTCCATAAACACCAGATAAAGAGTTTTTTGCCTGCATTACAGAACGCACACCTTGTTGATGAGCAAAAGGCTGCTTCATCATATTTTCCAATACTTGTCTACGATTTTGTAGCTGTATCAAGATATTGTTTGCCTGATCCGATTCATAACGAGCCTTAGAAATTTTTGTTTTCAAATCATTCACAATATTACGACGGTTATTTAAATCTTGTTGCGTCTGCATTAAACGCTGATGACGATCCTGATATTCGAATCGTGCTTCTTCAAGCATAGCCTGTAATTCTTTTTGACGAGCTTGTTTATCCGCTACCTGCAACATATACTTTCGCTTTTCATCCTGCTCAATTTTACGTCTTTCAAGCTGATAATTTTCTTCCATCGCGTTTGTGTATTTTCCTTGCAGCTCATTGATTTGTTTATCTAGAGCATACATTTCTTTTCGAATGCTTTCTAAGCGATTTTCCTGCTTTAAAAGCTCCGCATTTTCTGATGTATGCATGGCTTGGATATCAAACAATTCTTTATTGATCTGATTAATTTTGTCATTATATTGATCAATATCCTCAACCAATACACTAATTTCAATTTTAGATAGTTTATCTCTTAAAGAAATATATTTTTCTGCCTTTTTAGCTTGTTTTTCCAAAGGTCCAATTTGTCTTTCAAGCTCATCTAGAATATCCTGCAAACGATCTAGATTTTCTTTTGTCTGCTCTAATTTAGACAATGATACCTTTTTTCTCTTTTTATACTTTGCGACACCCGCAGCTTCCTCAAATAAAGAACGTCTATCTTCTGGCTTGGCATCCGCAAAAGAAGAAATATTTCCCTGCGTAATAATACTTAAGGAATCTTTTCCTAATCCTGTATCCATGACTAAATCATTAATATCTTTTAATCGGCATGGTGTTTTATTTATAAAATAACTTGCTTCATTATTGGCACGTAAAATTTGTCGTGTAATTTCGATTTCATCAAAATCCGAATCAAAAACACGTGTTGAATTGTCAAATACCAATGTAACGCGTGCCATGTTTACAGGTTTTCTATATTCACTTCCTGAGAAGATAATATCTGACATATTAGTACCTGAACGAAGTGATTTAACACTCTGTTCACCTAGTACCCAACGAATGGCATCATTCACATTACTTTTACCACATCCGTTTGGTCCTACAATGCCTGTAATATCTTGATCAAATTGAATCACTGTTTTATCTGCAAAGCTTTTAAAGCCTTGTAATTCAATACGTTTTAAAAACATCAAGACCCTCCACTCTAACTAGTGTATTATATCAAAAAAATCACATAAAATATATCTAGTATCCATTTCTAGATTGTATATTATTTATTATTATGTTATAGTGTGTGTATGAACAAGAAAGATAGTATGCGGTATGTTTATCCACTTTGTTTTGGTGAAGAAGTAGGTAACTGTATCACACATGGAGTTATGGCACTTTTGATTCTATTTGCACTTCCATACTATAGTGTTCGTGCCTATTTACAAGGCGGAGCAATCAAAACATTTGGAACAGCAGTATTCTTGATTTGTCTGCTCTTTATGTTTACAGGATCTTGTCTTTACCACAGCATGCCACATGAAACAACACACAAATATGTTTTTAGAAAATTAGATCACATCATGATCTTATTGGCTATCGCAGGAACTTATACGCCCATTTGTCTAAATCTTATGAACAACTGGAAAGGATATACAATTTTAGCTATCGAATGGGTTATGGTAATTGCAGGAATCTTATTGAAATCGATTGCGACAAAAAGTTATCCTAAACTTTCAATGGTAATCTATATGGTCATGGGTTGGTTAGCTATCTTTATCTTACCTACGCTAATCAAAGAATCTCAACCTATATTTATCATTTTGATTGCCTTAGGTGGTGTTATGTACACCATGGGTACTTTCTTTTATTCAAAACCACAAAAAAGATATTTTCATTTTGTATGGCATATCTTCATCATTTTAGCTAGTATTTGTCACTTATTAGCTATCCTATATTTTATGTAGAAAAGAACCTATATCTTGGATTTTCCAAAATATAGGTTCTTTTTTTAAAACAATCGTACAATATCATTATATGTTGCGTATAAAAACAGCAACATCAAGAGTACAAAACTTGCCATGATGATATTTTCTACTACTTTTGTAGAAACTTTTCGTCCAATTAGTTTTTCAATCAATAAAATCAAGATTCTTCCCCCATCAAGTGCTGGAATGGGAATAGCATTAAAGATTCCAATATTTACTGAAATCATCGCAAACAAACTAAAATACATGTCCAATCCATATTGTACAGATTTGCTAGTGACATTTAAAATGCCAACGGGACCTGATAAGTTTTCTAATCCCTGTCCATGAATGATCATATTCAAAGATTTAAATATAGTTGTTGCACTATCCCAGGTATTTTGACAGCCAACCCATAAAGATTGATACCAAGGAATCTTCTTCGCATATGCAATCGCCTTATAGCCAAGTGTATAGCCTTCCATATCTTTATCATAAGATGGAGTTAGCGTAGTTTCAAATGTTGTGCCATCACGCTTTACAGTTAAGGTCAATGTATCATGATGATATTGAATAAACTCCAAAATTTCATATTGTGTTTTAGGCTGAATACTGTTTCCATCTTCACTTTGAACTTTAACGATGTGATCATTTTTTTCTAGGCCTGCTTTTTGTGCCACAGAATCCTCTTCGACTGCATAGACAACTGGTTTTGCGTCTTCTACTACATAGCCTTGGGCTAAGGCCACACCCATATATATGATCCATGCCAATAAAATATTCATCACAATACCAGCAATCATGATGCAGACTTGTTTCCATTTTTCAATACCGTTTAAGCGTCTATTTTCTGGAACATCCTTTAGCCAGCTGTCTTCCTCACTTTGTGAGCCATCTTCTTCACCAGCCATCATTACATAGCCGCCAAAAGGAATGGCGCGAATTGAAAAAGCAGTCTCTTTTCCTTGTTTTTGATAAAGACATGGTCCCATACCGATAGAAAATTCTTTACAGTAAACCCCAAAATGTTTAGCAACTAAAAAATGTCCTAACTCATGTAAAATGACAATCACGCTTAGCATCACGACAAATGCTATTATACCAATAATAAAATCCATTCAAATCCCCCTTAGAGAATGATTGTATATAAAACACTAAATACCATGATATTTAATAATAGTGAATCTACACGATCTAAAACACCACCATGCCCTGGTAAAAGATTAGAGAAGTCTTTTACAGCAAAATGACGTTTAATAGCACTAAAACACAAATCTCCAAGTTCTGCAGTAGCCGGACATACTAAACATAAGAATGTATTTAAAACTGGGTTTAAGTTTGATACGTAGCTAAAACTAACCACAAAACTTAATACAAAACCAAATACAATTCCTCCTGCAAAACCTTCCCAACTTTTTTTAGGTGAGATTCTAGGATTCATTTTGTGCTTTCCAATAGCTCGACCCACAAAATAGGCTCCTGTATCACTCCCGTATGTAGCAAAAACAATCGTCCATAGATACTGATGTACGTTTGCGATTTGTCCTACCGCATGATAAACAAGGGAGAAAATTGTAACGTATGAAATACACACAAAGGCATCTATGATTGAGAAGTTTTCAACAAAAACAACAAGACTCCATAAGAATACAACAATCAGTGTCATCACAACGAAAAAGTATTTATCCGGTAAAACTCTTGTTAAAATGACAGCTAAAGCACTGAGTGGAAGAACATATTTAGGCCAGCTTTTAAAATCTGGCTGAATATGCATCCATTCATATGCTCCTGCACAAACAATAAATAAGGCAAGAGCTTCTAACCAATATCCTCCAAGAGCTACTGGTAGTGCTACAACAAGAATGATACCAATAGCGGTAATTATTCTTTGCTTCATGAAGTTAAGCCTCCAAATCTGCGATCTCTTGAAGCAAATTCGTCTAGACAATCTTTTAATGCTTTTTCATCAAAATCAGGCCATGCGACTGGTGTAAAAATCAGTTCCGCATAGGCGAGTTGCCACAACAAATAATTCGAAATACGAAGTTCTCCACTTGTACGAATCATCAAATCAATATCTTCTGGTACAAATAAATATTTTGAGAACTCTTCCTCAGTTAAATTGTTTTCACGTTTACCTTGAGCAACCTCATCCGCATATTTTTTCATACCAAGTAACATTTCTCTTCTCGAACCGTAATTAATGGCTAAACATAATTCTAATCCAGTATTATCCTTAGTCATATTTACAGCCTTATTAATTACATTTTGTGTTGCTTGTGGGAATTTTTCTAATTCACCGGCAAAAGTTACACGAATGTTCTTTTCCATCAATTCATTAATAAATTTATTAAAGAATAGTCCTGGTAATTTACATAAATAGGAAACTTCATCTTCTGGTCTTTTCCAGTTTTCTGTTGAAAAAGCATATAGAATCAATTTTTGAATTCCCATATCTTGTGCAGCTAAGGCCACAGTACGAATTGTATCCGCACCCTTTTTGTGTCCTGCCGTTCTTGGTAAGCCTCTTTTTTTGGCCCAACGACCATTACCATCCATAATTATAGCTACTGTTTTTGGTGCCATAAAAACCTCCTTTTTAAAAAAGTCCAAATCAAGTTTGGACTTAGACATTTAATATTTCTTTTTTCTTTGCTTCACAAATTGAATCAACATCTTTAATGTATTTATCTGTTAATTTTTGTGATTCTTCTAATGTTTGTTTTTGTTCGTCTTCTGGAAGTTCTTTATCTTTTTTAATAGCATCGTTCGCATCACGACGTACGTTACGAATCGCAATCTTAGCTTCTTCACTATATTTTTGTGCATCTTTAGCTAATTCTTTACGACGATCTTCAGTTAATTGAGGAACTTGAATACGAATGACATCTGCTTCTGCTTGAGGATTCAATCCTAAGTTAGCAGCTTGAATTGCGTGTGCAATATCTTTAATGATTGAACGATCATAAGGTTTAATAACAAGTTGTGTACCTTCAACAACAGAAATCTGAGCCATCTGGTTGATTGGTGTCATTGCACCATAATATTCAACTTGTACACGTTCTAACATTTGTCCACTGGCACGTCCAGTACGGATTTGACGAAGGTTTGATTCTAAATTATCAATAACACCCATCATTTTTTCTTCTGCATTTAATAAAATATCACTCATTTTAATTCTCCTTATTTCTTTTTAGTGATTGTTGTACCGTTAACTTCACGGCGAACTGCTTTGACAATATTACCAGGTTCATTCATATTGAAAACAACTAAATCAATATCATTATCCATGCACATACTAATAGCTGTTGAGTCCATGACTTGTAAGCCTTCGTTTAATACGTCCATATAATTTAGTGTATCGTATTTCTTAGCATTTGGATTTTTCTTTGGATCTGAATCATAAACTCCATCAACACCATTTTTAGCCATCAAGATAACATCTGCATTAATTTCAGATGCACGTAATGCTGCAGTTGTATCTGTTGAGAAGTATGGAGAACCTGTACCAGCTCCAAAAATAACGATTCTTCCTTTTTCCAAGTGACGTAAAGCACGTCTTAAGATGAATGGTTCTGCAACCTTTTGCATTTCAACAGCTGTCTGCACTCGAGTTTGAACGCCTTCTTGTTCTAATGCATTTTGAACAGCTAAAGCGTTGATTACAGTACCTAACATACCCATATAATCGGCTTGAGCACGGTTCATTCCCATTTCAGCCATCATCTTACCACGAATGAAGTTGCCACCACCGACAACAATTGCTAATTCTACCCCTAATTTTTGTACTTCTTTTAACTCTTTTGCCAATCTTTTTAAGATTTCTGGATCAAAAGCAGCTTCAGGGCTAGACAAAGCTTCGCCACTTAATTTTAATAAAACACGTTTATACATAATATTGCTCCTTATTGAATTGTCACAACAATTATACACTATATTACGCTATTTAAAAAGAAAAACCCTTGGAATTTCCAAGGGTTTTAAAGTAAAAGATAAATTACTTAGCCATTTGAGCAGCAACTTCTTCAGCAAAGTTTTCTTCGCGTTTTTCGATACCTTCACCAGTTTGGAAACGTACGAAAGTTACTACTTCAGCCTTGTTGTCTTTCAAGAATTGAGAAACCTTAGTTTTAGGTTCTAAGAAATATTCTTGATCTAATAAGCATTGGTCTTTAAAGTGTTTATCAACTTTTCCTTTTAAGATTCCTTCCAATACTTTTTCTGGCTTTTTAGCCATGTTAGGATCAGCCTTCATCATTTGTAATTGAAGTTCACGCTCGTGTTCAACTTCTTCACCTGGTACTTCAGCTTGAGATACATATTTTGGAGCCATACTAGCAACTTGCATTGCTAAGTTTTTAGCTACAGTAGCATCTTGAGTTCCTTTAACAACTACAACAGCAGAAATTGATCCACCCATGTGCATGTATGAACCAAAGATTTCATCATCTGCTTTTTCAACAACAGCAACACGACGGAAAGAAATTTTTTCTCCGATAGTAGCTGTAGCATTGATGATTAAATCATTGATAGTTCCTTCAGCAGTTTGAACATTTAAAGCTTCTTCAGTTGTAGCAGGTTTGTTTGCAAGAATTGCTTCTTGTAAAGTATCCATTAAACCTAAGAATTGTTCGTTCTTACTTACGAAGTCTGTTTCTGAGTTAACTTCGAATAATACAGCAGTGTTTCCACTAACAGCAACACGAGTTAAACCTTCAGCAGCGATACGTCCTTCTTTTTTAGCAGATTTTGCAATTCCTTTTTCACGTAACCAGTCAACAGCTTTTGCAATGTCACCTTCACATTCAGTTAAGGCTTTTTTGCAATCCATCATACCAGCACCTGTTTTTTCACGTAATTCTTTTACTTGAGCAGCAGTGATAGCCATTTTAGCATCCTCCTATATTTTTTTATTATTCAGCAGCTTTTGCTTCTTCAGCTTTTGCAGCTGGTTTTACGTCATCATTTTTCTTATTGAAAGGACGACGGTTTTTACGTTCGAAGTTACGTTTTCTACGTTCTTCATTTCTTTGACGACGACGACGTTCGTTTTCAGCGATTTGTGCTTCAACATTTTTGATTACGTCTTCCATAGTTACATCATCTTCAGTTTCATCTAAGTAAGCCATTTCTAATAGACCACCCTTAGCATCAACGATAGCGTCTGCTAAGATTGTTGTAACTAATTTGATTGAGCGAACTGCATCATCATTAGAAGCGATTGCAAAATCAGCATCTTCTGGATCACAGTTTGTATCTAACATAGCGAATACAGGGATTCCTAATTTTTTAGCTTCAGCGATTGCATTGTGTTCTTCTTTTGGATCAATAACAACTAATGCATCTGGAAGTTTCTTCATTTCTTTGATTCCACCTAAAGAACCTTCCAATTTAGCTTTTTCTTTACGTAAGTTAGCTTGTTCTTTCTTAGTGTAAACTTCGATTTTTCCGCTAGCTTCCATTTCTTCGATTTCTACTAAACGTTTAATACGTTTTTGGATTGTACGGAAGTTTGTTAATAAACCACCTAACCAACGTTTGTTAACGTAGAAAGATCCTGAACGTAAAGCTTGTTCTTCAACAACTTCTGCAGCTTGTTTCTTTGTTCCTACGAACAATACTTTTCCTCCACGTTCGCTAATTGCTTTTAATTCATTGTAAGCAGCTTCGATTTGTGCTTGAGTTTGGTTTAAATCTACGATATAAACCCCGTTGCGACTTGTGTAGATGAATGGTTTCATCTTTGGGTTCCAACGGCGAGTCTGGTGACCAAAGTGAACACCGTTCTCTAACATTTTCTTCATTGATACGATTGACATAATAGTCCTACCTTTCCGTTTCTCCTCCATCATTTCAGACGCATGCAACACTGATGTGCACGGGCACACGAATCCATGATGTGTGTTATAAGCGCAATCACGCGCTTTTACATTATAGCAATAACCTTTTTAACTTGCAAGATGTTATTTTTCAAAAGGATGCGCTTTTTTATAAGCCTTCACTAACTGTGCTGTAGTCACATGCGTATAAATTTGTGTTGTTGATAAAGATGAATGTCCTAGTAACTCTTGAACAACACGAATATCCGCTCCATTATCTAATAAATGTGTCGCAAAACTATGTCTCAACATATGTGGATGCAATTTCATATGCATTCCAATGGCTTTGGCATGTTTATCCATTAAATACTGAATACCACGAGAAGTTAATTGTTTACCTCTTAAATTCACAAATACATGATCATCCACTGCATATTTTGACCAAAAACTATTTTTATAATCCAACAATTCTTTTTCAAAGCCTTGATAAAAAGGTACAATACGATCTTTATCCCCTTTACCTCGAATATGCACGATTCGATTATTTAAATCAATTTGATTCCATTCCAAAGAAACACATTCACTAACACGTAATCCACATGCATACATCATCGTAAATAATATGCGATCACGATATTGATCTTCTTTGTTATCTTCATAAGAATTTAAAAATTCCTGAATTTCTTCTACAAATAAAAAATCTGGAATTTGTTTTGACTTCTTTGGTGTCTGTATCCCTAATAAAGGGCTTTCATTGATACCCATATACTCTGCCAAATACGCATAGAAAGAACGATATACACTCATTTTACGTGCAATCGAACTGGATTTTAAATGATCCAATGTAGCTAAAAAATTCATAAAAGTCAATCTATCACACGATTCAAAAGAATCAATAGATTGACTTAATAAATATTCTTTATATTGGTTCAAATCATTTTTATACGATTCGATAGTTTTATCTGATTGCGTATTCTTTCGATATATATATTTTAGAAAACGATCAATCAACTCATCCATTGACTTGTTCCTGAATTTTTTGAATACGAGAAAGTGCCTGAGCAGCAAATTTTTCTTTACGCTCATGTTTCTTACATTTTTCGTTTAAATGCATAATGCCAAAGTTTGCATTCATTGGCTGGAAATGTTTTGGATCACAATGCGTAATATAGTATGCTTGTGAACCCATCACACAAGTATTTCCAAAACAAATTGGTTCTTTACCTTGCATATACAACGACATATTGATTCCGGCAATCAATCCGGATGCACAAGATTCAACATAGCCTTCAACTCCCGTTAATTGTCCGGCAAAGAATAAATCATCACGTTTCTTTGATTGATATGTTTCTTTTAAAACAATTGGACTTGATAAATAAGAATTTCGATGCATAACACCATAACGAGTAATTTTCAAATTTTCTAATCCAGGAATCAAAGAGAAAACTCTTCTTTGTTCAGGCCAAGTTAAATGTGTCTGGAAACCAACAATATTGTACATACTTGCAGCTACATTATCTTGGCGTAACTGAACTACGGCAACTGGATGTGAATCCTTGTCTTTTTCCAATCCCACCGGCTTTAATGGCCCAAACAACATAGTCTTCTTTCCACGACGTGCCATTTCCTCAATGGGCATACAACCTTCAAAATATGTTTCTTTTTCAAAATCGTGCAAATTCACACATTCTGCATGAATCAATGCATCATAGAATGTTTCAAATTCATCCGCATTCATCGGACAGTTGATATAACTTGCTTCACCTTTGTCATAGCGAGACTTATAGTAGGCTTTACTAAAATCAATCGAATCCTTTTCAATAATAGGTGCTGCTGCATCATAGAAATGGAAAGTATCTTCAGAAGTGAAATCATGTATAGCCTTCGCTAGAGAATCACTTGTCAAAGGTCCTGTTGCGATAATGCATGGTCCTTGGGGTAAAGCTGTCATTTCTTCATTGACAACTTCAACCAATGGATGATTTTTGATTGTATCAGTAATATATTGTGAAAAAGTCTCACGATCAACTGCCAACGCACTTCCAGCTGGTACAGCATGCATATCTGCTGATTTCATAATCAATGAATCCATTTGGCGTAATTCCTCTTTTAAAATACCTACCGCATTATTCATCGCATTGGATCGAAGTGAATTCGAACATACAAGTTCCGCAAATCGATCTGTATGAAAGGCTGGACTTTCCTTTTTAGGGCGCATTTCAATTAATCGCACTGGAATATTTCTTTTTACGAGCTGCCACGTTGCCTCACATCCGGCAAGTCCTGCTCCTACAACCGTAACTTGTTCCATTATTTATCTTCCTCTGTTTTCTTAGGTTCTTTTTTTATATAGTGGCATTTTGCTGTCTCTTATACACATCTCCGAGCCCACGAGACGCGTAGTAATCTCGT
>ENA-OZEB01000220-OZEB01000220.1-human-gut-metagenome-genome-assembly--contig:-NODE-220-length-20894-cov-5.315274_pt1 | contig 20894 bp, 39 predicted proteins | sample MGYA00245060_ERZ653593 | MGnify/ENA primary metagenome ERZ653593 (study PRJEB26926, sample SAMN06164989) | human gut metagenome | biome: ENVO:00009003; feature: ENVO:2100002; material: ENVO:00002003... | reverse complement strand
CCCTCAAATCTCCTTTATATAAAGCATTTTTCGCTGCACAAAAATTGTAAAAAAATTGTAAAAAACATGTTTTTTTGGGACAAAATGTCAGGGGTACGCGTTTTTTAGTCTAAAATTTCACTCAAAACATAAAAATTTTTATGTTTTACACATTTTTGTGCACAAAACTTTGCAAGAAAAAATACAAGAATCTGGCCATAAAACGAACCAAAATCCTTGTATTTGTTAGAACTTCAAGTCTGGTACAAACTTCTTTTCAACGAAGTTTTTCTTACTATTGATTGCTCTAGATATAGCAATATCAATACCAGACCTACTTTTTAAATGATAATAATATAAATCTACGTAAGGTGTATTCAATCTATCAATACGACCTCTAGCTTGCTCAAGTACTTTGTAAGAATAGTTCTGACTGTAAAATATAATAGTGTCAGTCTGTATACAATTCCAACCTTCACAACCAGCAGTGTACTGAACTAAATATACCCACTTGTCACTTTCTGGAATCTCTTGATGTTTGTGCCCATTCCATTCAGCTACTTCAAGCCAGTCTATCTGTTCAAAGATTCCTTTCAAAATATCAAGCTCGTAATCGAAGTTGTAGAAGATGATACTCTTTGGGTGCTCTCTCACAATATCAAGCAATTGAATCTGCCTATCCGGATAAGTATTTACAAGTCGTCTCAAAATATAGCACATACTACTTGCTTGTTGGATTGGCTCTTGCTTAAATGGATCCCAACGATTCTTAAACACTTCCTTGTATTCAGTCTTGTTGTAGTCACAGAAAATATCAATGTCATGTCGTACAGTCTTTCTCAAGTAACTCATATCAACTAATATCCCATCTCTCAACCTAACAAGTCTTCTAGTGTTAACATATCTATCAATCTTTGGATACTTAGAGAATCTAGAATATATGACATGCTGATTAATAAAGTCTGTTCTGTTTCTATAAAACCCATTAGCAATAAACACAGGAATATAATCAGTCCAAGTGTCACCAGGAGTTGCACTCAATAGAATCCACTTATTGCTTTTAGTAATTGCTAAAAATGACTTAACCCAAGTCCCATTCCCAACCACTCTCTGCTCATCAAATATAAAGAAAGCATTCTGTACACCAACATACTTTTTAATGTTGTTCCAACTATCAATAACAATGTTTAAATGAATATAATTCTCCATCTTAAATGGCTTCAATTCATCTTCCCATTCCTTGGTGTCTCTCTTTCTGGCAGTTGTAATAATACACAAGTCCATTGGTCTTGACATCTTTGTGTACCTATTACCTTCAATACGACCACCATTCAATTGAAAATAATAATAGAGGCTGGTTCTGCTTTTTCCAGTTCCAACCCCTCCATTTAATATGCAACCATTCTTCATTTTTGATACTGCATCTTTTTGGTAGTCATATAGAAAATCCTTAGCCACTTTACATCAAACTCCTTACTAAATAAGCCCAATTTGGATTAACTGGACAGTATTTTTGACCAATTAATTCAGGTGTTGTCAGTCCAATAGCAAAGTAATTATGAGCTAAATTACTCACCATAGCTTCGACTCCTTCTTCAATACTTCCATAAATAATGGGAACCTCATTCACACTCATACCTCCAGGATTATTCCCGACAAGATATGCATATGAAGTAAAGTTCCCAGTTTCTAATCTAGCAATTCCTAGTACAACAGAACTGTCAATTCCATAACAATTACAAGCAGAGATTATTTGTTCTTCAATACTTCCGAAATATCCCTCTTGCCCTTCAGTACTTCCTCCACTTGTTCCAACTTCTCCGCTGACACATTGCTCAGTACTCTTAGAATTGCAGAATATGTTGTTAGAATCACTAGTGCATTCTTCCAAATATAAACTGTTAGATTCACAAGTGCTACTGCTGCTATTGTCAGAATTCCCACTTTCAACATTGCACCCGCTTGATATAGATTCTCTGATACAGTTATCCAAATGTTTGCTAAACTGTACATTAACAGAAACCCCAGAAGCAGTGTCCTTAGGATTAGTTTCACTGTCACTCCATACTTCGCGTGTTTGATTGTATCCTTTGCTATAATATAAAAATTCATCTTTTATTTCTCCTTCTATTGTCAATACACTACATCCACATAGTACAAATGTACTTAATGCAAATGCTACTATCTTCTTACTTACTAAATTCATTAATACTCTCCTCTATGCGCTAAAATAAGTTTTAAACTAGGGCTATGAATCAATCCAATTTTGTGTAACCATGCTTTAATCCTAGCTGTTAATCTATTCATAAATATCAATAGTCTCCTTTGAACATTCTTTCAATAAAATGTATTAATTGAAATACAGATGCTACTAATAATGCTATTGGCCAAAACATTAAGAATGCAAATAGGTAGTCATCTGCATCTCCATCCATCATTTCCATTGCCATAATACTAAGTAAAAAACCTAAAAATAAATATATACAAATACAAAAAAGCAAAGTAGCTAAAACCATAACTATCAATCCTCCACAATGTTATACAATTCAAAGATTAAGTCTGGATTCTTGTCTAGCAAATATAAAAGCCTGCTACTTGAGTTACCAATAAATATCTTCTCATGTTCCCAACGATTAAGAGTTCTCTCTGTAATTCCTAAAATCCTAGCAAAAGGTTTCTGACCCATGCCTAATTTCTTCCTAACTCTCACAACAAATTCACCATCAACTATTGCTCTAGTATCAGGCACTTCAATAGTAATTCCTCTGTACTTAAAAATATCATTCTGCATAAATCTCAAGTCCTCCTTTAAAAAATAAAAGAGACTCAGCTTTTTACTAAGTCTCTTAAAATATTAGAATCATAAATTCCCTTAATCACATTAATCTGAATATCAATGTGCTCTTCATCATCAATGTAACGAATAAGCTTAATCCTTGATACGGAACTCTTAAGCTGGCTCTCATCGAACTTCTTTAATAAATCTCCGGACATTGTAACATCAATAGTGTCATACAATTTGTCATACGATTTGCCATTTTTATTCTCAAAGAACTTCACAGTTACCATTCCAGTAAATTCTTCAATAAACTGCAAAATAGCATAGAGCGCATCTTCCAACGTGCCGTCATCAACTCTTAATATACGTTCTTTAGCATATACATCACCTTTAGCATTACAGCATGGATGTTCAAATAACGGATACCATACTACTAACATTTCACATACACCTTATTATCTGCAATAATTTTATATCCTTCTTTATCAATTTCAGTAATCAACCAAGAATATGGAACCTTTTCTTCAATCCATGTACAGAACTGTTTCCATTCATCTAACTTATGATTCTTTCTGCTATGATAAATATTAGCTAACACCTCATAATTCAACATAACATTGCGAGTCTGATTGTAACTACTTGGTAACAACTGAATCATTTGCCACCAAACTTGTTTGTCTTTGGCTTTATAATATTCACCTTTATACTCGCCGCCTTCTAAATATAAATTTCTAGCTATATTTAAACTGTCTATTGTCTCCCATAAAGTGAATGTTCCGATACAATTAATATGCTCACAACTAAAATCCTCAATCGTAAACTCCTTCTCCTGAATCTTATGCATAGTACTACAGCTATTAGCAACAGTTCCAACCTTATATGTATCGAATTCTTTATACCAATATAAAGGAGCGGTAATGCGAACATAAACTGGCATCATTCTCATAAACTTACGATGATCAGTACCAGCTTTAGCAAGTTTCTTCATTAAGTTAACATCATTAGAACCTAATATAAGTTCCTTCTTAGAAATATAATGATTGTCACATTCTATTTTTCTAAGACAACCATCACAATTATCCTTATATTCACATCGTTCACTATCGCTCTTATCCCACGAATTAAAAGCATTTCTCATACCTTGAATTATAAATTCTAACTGTTCTGGGCTGTAAAATACTTCGTTTTCAATCTTTATACTCATTTCGTATTCCTCCATGTTACAAAATTTCTAGTGTCCCTTATTGTTGACGCATCAACATTTAGTTCCTTAGCTAATTCGTAAGAACTTTTGTTACTATTTCTAATGTAATTAACCAAATTATTATTAAGCTTACTAGAATGATGCAGTTCTCCACATAAAGGTTTTTCTAAACCATTTCTGTAAGCATGCTCAATATTTTCACTTCTTGTACACCATTCTAGATTTTCAACTCTGTTATCTGTTTTTATTCCATTTATATGATTTACATCATTCTTATTTTCTGGATTTGGTATAAAACATTCCGCTATTATTCTATGATATGAACGATTACGTCCATTAATTAAACCATGTAAATATCCACATCTATCAACGGAAGGAGTCATTTTATTTCCATTAATATTAAAAATATCTCCATTTGAGAACACAACGTATAAACTTTCATATACTACACCATCAGATAAATCATGACCAAAACTTTTAACACTATTATTCAGTCTAGTTTGTTTAAAAATGTTAACAACATTTATAGCATCATTCTCATTTTCATAGGTTCCTAATGAAACATATTGACCATCATTTGATGCATATGCTTCAAACTTACCATTTTTTGTTTTTTGATAGCATTTCCCCACTCTTGCCATTTCTCATTCTCCTTTACCGACTGTATATTATTTCTAATTCAATATCTTTTAGTTCATCTTTTTCGCGCAGAGTATTTTCTATTCTTGCTTTTGCTACTATTGCTTCTTTTAATGAACGATATGCACCGTAACGGTTTCCTTTGTTGTCATATATTAAATATATAGGTATCATTTGAAACTATCCCTCGTGAATTTGCAGAATGGGCAATTAATACACATTTCTTGTAAATATCCAGTATTTTTAGTGCCACCGACTAACCCGCCACAAGTTCTTCCATATGCAATTCCTCTTTTTACCATTTCAGAATGGCATTTACCATAGTTGTAACTTGCACCTTTAATAATTAAGACTAAAATTATTCCTAAAAATATAAAACCTATTATTTTAAGCATCATTTCACATCCTCCGGCCAAGTGTAATCATCATCCAACTTGCTTTTAAACTTAACAGGTTTATGAGAATATAAATTCACAGACTCTTCCAAGCAATCACAACAAGGCTCTTCATCCTCTTTTTTGTCACAAGCTACACACATATGACAATATTTATCAAAATATACTTCTTTTCTTTCATCTAAATCCATAAGATACATACTCCTTCTAACTGATTCTGCTTCTTCCTCTTCCCAACAGTCTTCCTCAAACTCATCAAAGTCCTGTTGAGATAAAATAATTACCCCAACAAGACCAAATAACATAAAAATAAAGAGACAAAACATAAATTCCATTATTTGTTTGCCTCTTCTTTTTCTTTTAATTCAATTAAATGGTTCAAATAGTTCTGTGCTTTCTTCAAATCTTGCAATTCAGTGCCTTTATAAGGGGCTCGAACCACATATTTGATGACATTTCCTGAGTTAAAGTCCAATTTCCATGAGTCAATGAAGTCTCTAACCTCAATTCCACCCTTTGTATAGTGCTCTGGGTGGTTAATAATATCTTTTTCTTGAGATTTTGCTTTTTCTTTTGCCATGCCTTCCTCCACTTGCTGGTTTAATTTTTCATACCAGTCTTTATCTAAACCTTCATACCAATTAACAAACTTCAAATATACTTCGTTGAACTTCTTTTTATCGCTGCCAATTTGTGGATAAGCATCATGCATCCAAAGTAGTACTTTAGATATCAACATTGGTTCATTCAAGTCGGCCACGTATGTATTAGATGTTCTAAAATCTGCTTGCTTACTGATGTGATCAATACAAATATCTATACGAGCATCATAAAGTATTGGTCTGAAAGTCAAACTATAAGAGATTACTCCTGTAAAATCTTTAAACATCTTTCTGATTAAAGTAGCATTCTTTTCAACCATGTTGTGGTCTTTAACTGGATAAATCACATGGCCTCTATTCTTATAGTAAATTTCCATTTCTTCATTATTCATAGCATTCCTCCTAAATATTTAAAAACAATTTACGTTTCTTGTATTCTTCTTCAGCATTTGGGACATCAAGCATTTCGTAAAGTTCTAAGAAAATATTATCTAAATAAACAAATAAATTTTCTTTACAAAAATCAGGTAAAGAATAATGGCTCCAATGCTTATTACCTCTGCTTAATACAATATGTATAGCTTGATTGCTTTGTATAAACTCAATCTTGTATGTAAGCAACCCTCTAGTATAGTTATCAAGAAAATCATCTAGATGAGCTAACATATTTCCTTTGGTTATCTTTTTAGTAACATTATGGTCTTCTGGAAATTGCCAATATCTAAGTCTTTTTTCTAGTTCATTACTCATTTTCTTTTACCTCATAAGAATATAAATAGTATCTACGTTTCTTGTATTCAATTTCTGGATCAGGTACCATCAAACGTTTGTAAATTTCATAGAACATAGTTTCAAGTCTACATAAAAACGCTTTATCAATTTTTGAATTATGTCTGTATTTACGATCTCCCCTTGATATGGTTACTGACACAAATTGCATTTCATTTTTTCCATGCGTAAGCTCATAATCATAACTTGCAATACCAGAAGTCATTACTTCTAGTAAGGTTTCCAAGTCTTTCTTGTTAACTTTATTAATATCAAACATCTATTTATCCTCGTTTTCTTTTGCTAGTTCTGCCAGTTTTTCAAATTCGTCCCTCATTGTTGAAGGAATATCTTTGTAATTAACTTTTTTAGCTGGTCCTTCTTCGGTTCCATAGATTAATTTGTTATAAAACTTATCGGCTTCTCTTGACGCTGCTTTCTTTACTGCATTTTTGAATACATTATTTGCAACAATGCTAGCTGCAGAGAATCTCATTGCATCAAATACATCATCTGAATGTTTTGGATATAATGATTTTTCATCTTCCTCTTCAGGCAACCACTTTCTGAAAATATCATAGTAGAAGCCGTTGTTTCCAAACAGCTTTTTCGTACAAGCCATAGCAAGTCCCTTTTCCGGATCGAATGTATCACCTGGATTAGACTTAACAACTGTCTTAGTGCCATCTCTCCAGAATACAATAGTAGCTGGGTTATTGAATATAACTTTAGTGATGTTATTCAAATACACTTTTTTCATACTTGAGTCGTTACGTGTTAGGTTACCTCCATAATATGTATTTATAAGCTGCCAATAACTAATTTTTTGCACTGCTCCTTTATATCCTTTACTTTCTTTATATTTTTTACTCATTTTTCTTTACCCTCCGTTATGTTTTTAATGTGTAAAGTAACACAATTTGCACCATATAGCTTGTATAGTAAGTCTAAAATTAGTAATGTAAGTTCATATTGATGACGAGCTTTTACTCTTTCTAGACCTACATATGCTTCTAAATAACCACCTCTTTCAATTTCCATAGTTTTACAAAAATGTTCATCGGTTCCTAAAATAGCTTCTCTTGCCTCATGAGTTAACCAATAACTTTCATTAGTCATTTACTTCACCCGATGGAATTAATCTTCCTTGTTTCTGAACACTGTCGTCCCAATCAACTACTTGAAAATATAAATCATTCATTCTCTTTTTAAGTCTTTTGAAATTAGCATTATCAACACTAATGCCCATAACACTAGACAAAATGTCGTCTCGTGTTACCATTTCTTTTGCATAATTCGTTACCCAATATCTTTCATTACTCATTTCTTTGTCCTCCATTCACGTTCTTTAATTTCTTTATGGTATGTTCTTGCATATGACATTGCATAATTCTTCATTGTTATATCTTGATTTATAGTGAATCTCAGCGCGTCCTCAAAATGCCTATGATCGCCTCGAACGGAAATATAAAAGGTCACCACCGTATTAGCTTTACTAAACACAGTAATGACCTTTGCATTCCCACCAAATTCTTCTTCATAACTTTCCTGAAATTTGACACGGCATTCCTCAACCAAGTCAATAAACTTATTTTTTGATCGCATATCTATTTTTCCTCTTGTTATTCATTAACTCTTTCCTTGCTTCCTCGTATTTTCTCATACAAGACTCACAACAAAAATACACAGTTCCTTCTCTATAAGCATGTTTGAAAAGGTATTGCGAGCGCATCCCAGTGAAACTAAAAGTTTCTCCACACCACTCACATGTCTTCTCTGAAACTATACAGTTATTGTTATTTGCTCGGCTCATTCTTATACCAACCCAACTCGTACACCATTGCATTAATGGCCTTTAATATAGAAATATCAATACTACTATATTTCTCTAATCTTGGTGTATTAGATTCTTTAATTAATACTTCCTTCTTTTCTAAATCAAAGCCTATACTAAATTTCAAACTGACAAACCAAATTTGACCTCTGATTTTCTGTTTACTAAACCCTGCTGCCGCAAATAATTCTTCCGCATGTTTTGTACGATTAATTTGTTCCTTCATTTTTCTTCTCCTTGATTATTACTTCTTGAATAGTTAGACCTTCTTGTTCTGCATAAAGCTCTAACAAATATAAAAGAGGACTAGTCTCCATAACTAATCCTCCAAATGAATTCTATGTAGTTCATTGTAAACGCCATTCATTAAACCTAATTCAGAATATAAATCTAGAATAGCTGCTAATAACTCATGCGATACTGGCATTGATTCCTGTACACCAGTTGTAATTGTATAGAACAAGAAATCTCCAGACATTGTGTCAATAGATAGATAAGCAGAATGAATATAATTCTTACTATTCTTAAACACCAATACTTCACCAGTCTCATCACTGCAAGTTTCTGACAACACAAACCCTAATTTCTTTAACCCTTTACCTTTAAACGAATGCCAGAATGGAATATCTTTTTTCATATGTATCTCCTTTACCATGACAACTTAATAATTGATGCAAACAAAAATATGTTCAACAGAATGTAAACACCTAATGACAATTTCCAAGTAAATATAAATCCAAAACACCAAGACAATACACCTACAATAGCTGACACAAACAAGTAAGTAACTGCAAATATAACAGCAATTACACCTAATACAATTAATAAACTCTTAAACTTTTCTTTATTCATATGATCTCCTTCTTCTAAAACAGTGACTAGAAATATAACTACCTAACAGGAAAGTTTTCATGCATAACTCTCACATCTAAACGACCTTGCTTCTCCAATCTTTCCAAATATTGGGTGTAAGCTTCACGTTTTTCAAATATACCTTTCTTGAATGTATAAATCATTCCATCTTGTGGGTGATAACATTCAAACGTATCTTCTAAAATATCATTCTCATTCAATACTGGCATGTAGCAATAAGGATTCCATTGCATCCTCTTTTCTTGTCGATTCATGCTTTTAGAAATATATGTTAATGTTCTAGACATTGTAACAAGTGTTCTATTGATTTCTTTCAAATCCTTGCTTAAATCATTCACTCTTTTAGCCTCCTTTAAAAATATAAAGAAAAAGAGAAGAACCCTATTTAGATTCTTCTTCTGTTTCTTCTTGTATTGATTTCTTTGATAATACTGATAAAGTCTCCAACGTTACCATTGCTGTAACTCCTCCTAGTACTCCTCCAAATACATACAAGAATCCATTAATAATTTTTTTCATAAATATAATCCTCTCTTTCATATAAGGGTATGCATACTACGCGACTAGAATGGTAAGTCATCTGAGTCCATGCTCTTTGGCGCAGGTGCAGATGTATTAATACCGAATTCACTTTCAAATGAGCCTTCTCCAGACATTGCTACAATACGTAAGTTATCCAAGTTTGCTTTTGGCATCTCTTTACCAGTACGTTTGTCAATGTAATGACCTAAGTAAATATCCAAGTCAGCAGTTTCAAATCTAACGTCATCAACCATCTTAACCATTGATTCATCCCATAAAGCGTAAGTTCCATTTGCTTGGTAATATACTTTAGGGTCTTTAGGTCCTCCATAGTAGCGAACAAGAACTTTCAAGTAATTGTGTGTAATAGTTTCTCCAGTGCTAGAACTAATAGTTTCGACATGTTTAACATTTGTTTCTCCATACTTAGCCATTTGGTAGTCTACAATCTGATTTGCAATATCATCTGGTAAGTCTAAACGGAAGTTTCTGTTTCCTAAATTGTTGAATGGAGTTTGTGCTCCTTCAAAGTTTCTATTAGACTTTGTAATCTGGTTAGTTACCTTGTCTCTAAAGTTTCCTGGCATTTCTCTAAATGTTAATCCTCTTAATTTTGCAACTCCGTATTCTGTAATTTCTAATTTCATCTTTATGTCCTCTTCTTTCTAAAATATAAATTAAAACGGCAACTTATCTGATTTAATGCCCAGATCATCATCTGAAACAAACATCTCAAAGTCACCGTATTTGCTAATCACTTCTACTGCATCATCTACTAACTTGTTGTAATATCCTAAGTCGATGCAGTTCTCTAATTTATTTGATTTGACTACTTCACTTTCAAGCCAACGATATCCAGTACTTCCTGACGCTGCATAATTCTTACCGTCACATACACGATATAGCAAGCCACCATTATTACCTTCTTTGATTGGACTGAACTGACCAACACGTCCTACAAATATAAGGTTATGGCCCTCTGGAATCTCTTTCTTTAGTTCTCCAATACTAGATTCAAGTTCTTCTTTAGAATATTTTTTGAAGTTCTCTTTATCTAACAATTTCTCATACTTATCAAGTAAAGCCTCTTTTTCACTAACATCTGGTAAGTTCTCATTGAAGTCCAAATATAAATCACCTTTAGATACTGCAAATGTCTCGCAAAGGTCTTTGAACTCAATATTTTCTTTTGTAAATAATTTCTTCTTTACATATGGTACTTGGAACTGCTTACCAACAGTAACCCATTCACCATCTGTAGTCTGCCCTACATAAACTGCATCATTAATTAATACAAACTTCTTAAACATATGTTCAACTTCAAAGTTGTACCCGTACTCTTTTCCGAAGTCCACTACAAACTTATGAATATAATCATCTGCGTCGTTAATTTTGATACAGTCTGTTTTAATATGGCATACATGGTATCCTTTTTTCTCTACCTCTCGTTTTAATAAAGTCATAAATAAAGCACCACGCTTTGCTACAAGATTATCAATGTTGTTTGGATCTCTAAATGCATTAGCAAACTTAGCACTTGTCAATCCATAGATACTATTAATGACAATCTTTAGAGCTTGAGCCAAATCAGATGCTAATTCTTCTTTTAAGAATGGCTTCAATGCTCCATTTAGCATACTGCCAGCTGTTTCAAAATCTTTATGCTTAATCGCAACACGAGCTAATCTTAACTCATCTGCAATCTTAGTAAACTTAGGTCCAAATATAACTTCTACAGACATTGTAGATGGGTGCATACTAGATACATCAAGACATATTACATTCTCATACATTCCTTCATCAGAATATACACGTCCACCTTCACCAATAGATTCACCTAAATATGTAGATGTTTGACCTTTTTTATTAAACTGGTCATATGTATAACCTTTGAAGAATGGTAATATACTTACTCCATCTTCTGGTGGGAATGGTTCATTAGGATCAAAATCTTTATATAATGGTAAACCATCTTTATCAAACCATCTATACTTGTAATCAGGTCCAAATTTGTCAATATACTCAGAATATCTTTCTGGTCCTACTGGGTCTGCTAAGAATCTATAGTTAAACTCTGATTGAGGTCTTCTATTGTTTCCAAATATAATTCTTTGAGACAAACTATTAGTCGTGTCATTGCAAGTAGCATTAATACCATGTAGATTCTTTACAATTGCTACTAATATTTTTCTTGCAATGTAATCACCTTGACGAGCATTAAACACTGCCTCTGTGGCAATAACGTCATTCTTACAATACTCTGCAACAAGGTTCCACATGTCTTCAGGCACTGGTTCATCCCATTTCATACCTAATTCTTTATGGTGAATTCCTAATTTAATTTCCCACTTCTTCAAAGACATCTTCTCAGAACAAAAGTCATAAATATCAGTCTCTGAAATGTTGTATGCTTCTGTTAAATATCCAGAACCTTCATTGATCAATTGCTGACTTAAGTTGTAACAAGCTTTGATGGAATATCCTCTATATGCTCTTGCATAGATAATGTGGTTATCATACTTTCTGTTGTTAAACCCAATCAGGTCATAGTTTTCAATCAGTTCTTCAACTTGCTCTGGTGTTGGATTAATCATTGAAATTACTGGATTATCATCTCCAGGAATCTTATAACAAATAAGTAACAAGTTAGGGAACACTTCAATATCAAAGAATGCAATGTTTGGCTTATCCTTTTGCTCTTGCTCTGAAATATAATTCTTACCAACAAACTTCATGTTAGCTACTACTCTCATACAATATGTGCTTTGGTGAGTACTACGCATAGCAAACTGCAATACAGCATCTCTTAAGTCACTAACATCGTATCTTAGATTACTGTCATAAGCTTCATTTAGAATATGATCAATAAAGTCAATGTTAGGTTTAGTGCCAGGATGAATCTCCTTAGCAAGTGCTCTCTTAATTAATTCAATAAGTTTCTTTTCATTCAATACAATCTTCTTGTCAATCACTTTTTTATCTCCTTTTAATGGAAGTCCGGACTGAATATGACTAATGGGAAGGTTATTACATTTAGTCAATTTACGTCTAAGAGAGCTTTTACCCGTAAATATCTTTACTTCAATCTGGTCGTCATAGATTCTACTTAATTTACTAACATCTCCATCATAAATATAATGCAGATGAATGCCGGCTCCTCCTTTACTTACCTCTACATATGTCTTTGGAAACTTAGACGCAGCTTCTAGGTTCAAAGCAAAGTCTTTATTTCCATCTTTATCTTTTAAATCTAAATCAATCACAATATGATTCTCTGGGACTCTTACATAATGTAGTCTAGAAGTGTCTAATTCTTTTAAATATGATTTGCACTTGTCCCAACTCACAACTGGCGTTTCATTATCTGATGTATACTGAGCAAAGCAGTTCTTACAGTCTTCATCAAATATAGAATCTTGCTCACACAAGTCTAGCCAATTAGGAGTACTAATTTTAGTTTCTTCTGGTGGCTTAGTTGTGAATTTATCAATCAAGAATGTTTCGTAGTAATTGCATACTCTTGTACCATCTTCAAGTGTCTTATGCTCATAGAATTCTTTATAGTAATTCTTAAACTCTTCCTTAAATACTCGTTTAGATGCTTGATATGTGTAATTTGCATCTTCACAATATGCCTTATACAATTCCCATGCAGATTTCAAACTAATACCATTACGACTTTCAAATATAATGCTATTGTCTAACACGAAGTTATAGAAGTCATTGGATGCTCCCATCATTCCAGTTGGAATATAATTGTCATAATAGTTAGGTTCTTCTTGGTAGACCTCTAGACAATGTTGAGCAATGGCACCTAATTCAAAGTCAATTTGTTTAGTTAAACGAGTATAATCACTGTGCTTCAATTTATTACCAGTTGGAGACACATCAATTAAACGTCTGATTAAACCCGACTTAGCTTCAGTAATCTTTACAGGTTTGTTAGTACCCATAAATAAGAAAGCTTTGATACTTGCTACATACAACTTTTCATACTTAGCATTCATAGGTTGCATCTCATGTGAAACTAAACTATTTAATTTCGTATTGTCTTCAATCCTACTTAAGTCACCATCATGTTGAATACCTACAAGTGGAAATGACTTAAACGGTTCTAATGAGAAACTGCCATTCCCACCAATAGATTTAGCATCAAATGCACACCAATATCCATCAAATAACTTTTGTATAATGTTCAATACTGTTGACTTTCCGGTACCTGCAGAACCATACAGTACTAAGAACTTCTGAATATGTTTACTGTCACCACTGACAATAGCACCAATAGCCCATTCAAGTTTGTGTCGTTCTTCCTCAGAATATAACACTGAGATTAGCTCATCATAAGCTTCAATAGATCCTCTCTCTAGAGAATATGGAAGTTTCTTACTAGCATAGTCTGCTTTCTTACCTTCTGAATTACTGAATGCAAGGCTCTGGTCTAAAATATGATAGTTATCTCGTAATTGCTTCTGACAATACTTGTGCCATCTATCAATACTTCCACTATCTGCGTCCCACATGTAATGCACTACTTTATGTTCATCTTTAATTTCTTCTGCTTTTTTCTTAAGCTCTTCATCTACTAAACGAATTACTTCTTCTTCGTCTGTTGACCACTTCTTATCTTCTTCAACCCAGATTGCATAGAAGTCTCCACCGCGAATCATTAAGTCTGATGATTTCTTTACTACAAATTTTGGAGAAATATCACAAACACCTTTTTGATACTTAACTGCTATTCTTAAAAAATCTAGCATTCAAATATAACTCCTTTCTATACAATCTAATTACCTCAACTGTTGATTCAAATATCTTGTTGCTTGCCACCAAATTTCAATGTCTCTCATGTCACAGTCTGGATTATCTACTGTAAATAATCCTCCTTTGCCATTTGGTTCATACTCTCTATTCATGAATCTATTTAATGTAAATATAACGGCACCAACATCAAAGTGTCTGTCATCAGCAGTCCCTAATCCTAGACTAGAAACCATTCCCCAGAACCATTGGCAAGTCCTGTCTCCATAAATAGGGTTATCCATTACGTTCTGTTCAATATAAATACTCAATGCAACCATCATTTCTAAAACGGAACAAGGATAATTAAGAGAAGCACGAATCTCTTCATTAGAATATCCATACTCCTCTGCAAAAGAAGCTCTTAATTCAACTCCAGCCATTAATCTATTCTCATCTTTTGGGCATATTGGGTTTACAATAAACTCTGTTGTAGACAGAATAGTAAATAACTTTTGATAAGAGCGTTTTAATACACTATCATCACCACAAGCAATATTCTCTAAGTAATCTAAGTATTCAATTGAAATATCATCTCGCATATGGATAATTACCGCCTACCAGTAAAATCTCAATTGCTTCTGATAAAGGTTCATTAATCACATACACACAATCATCTTCATACTCACCAAATGTACTTAATGCTTCTGTACCTACCAACTCATCTGGATCAGTAACAATATCATCATTGTCATAAGTTAAAGTTCCATCACCTTCATAGTAGTGCAAAGTAGTAATGGTAAAATTATCACCATCTACATCTGCAAACTCCTGAGGTGATACTACATATGGCGCTTTTTCTTGGATAATTGTCTGTGGCTTTTCTACTTCCTTAGAATATTGAGAATAGTTTTCTTGATTGATAATATAATCATTGGTTTTCATGTTTGTTGCATTGATAATAGCTTGTCTTAAATTAGATTGTTTCGTTTCTTCTTTGACCGGTTCTGGAATATCTTCTGACTTCATTTCTAGTTGGTCTTGAAGCTCATTAATTTGTTCTTGCAGTTTATTCATAATATCTTTGTAAGAGGCAACTTCTTTATTAATGTCTTGTTCTCTTACCTTATTAAAATAAAAGCTTGTAGCAAGTGCACTTAATACACCGCCACAAGCAAATACTGCAAAATATCCTAGTACTTTTTTCATACTATCTCTTAGCCCATGTAATTTGGTTACGAATATAACCATCAACATTGAAGTCTAAGATGCATGAAGGTTCATAACCATTATTAAAGTCAGTTGCATCATCACCTAAATATGTAATAGGTGTGATAGTAATACAATTGTGATGTTCTCTTACTTCTTTTTCAGTGTGGTCTTTGTAAACCCAACCAATATCATGTCCAGCTTCAGTCCCATCCATACCAAGTGCTTCATAAACATCATTTAAGAATACATAACCTCTTTTTTTCAATAAAATATTCATATCAGTTTCAACACCTTGAATAAAGTCTTTATTGTAATATGCATTGTTTCTCCAATATACAGAATTTACTCTATCAAAAATACGAGTGAAGTCATTATCCTTATTAATTTTCTTAGTAGCTACATTCTTAGTTTCTTTCTTTTCTTCAGTTGAACCATCTTCTTTTTGGACCATAGACTTGATTTCTTTTGCCTTGATTCCATAACGCATCTCTTGGTCTACTTGTTCGCCATACTTTTCCTTAACTCTTGCTCTATAGTCTTTGTGAATACTATCTAATGTTCCATAAGCCGCTGCTAAAGTTAAATTTCTCTTACGCATAATATTTGTACTTGTGAAAACACATCCAATTGATAAACCACCTAAAATAATTGCTGGACCATAGCATACAAGTAAATCTTTAGCCATGATTCCATAAGCTACTGCTAAATCTTTCTTAACTGAATCTTCCTTATAATCATCTAATCCTTGCTCTTTAGCAATCTTTTCTGCTTCATGAATATCTTCTAAATTTTGTTTACCTTTTTCTAAGATTTCATGTGCCTTTAATGTGCTCTTGCAAGCTAATACTGTTGCAGTAACTCCTAAACCCACACCTGCAACTGCTAAAATTTCTCCTGAATGTTCCTTTACTTGAAATACTGCTGCATTAAATGCTCTAGTAATAACGTCTTTCATAAATATAATCCTCCTTTAGTCCTTACTAATTTCAATTGCTTTTGGCATCAATAATATCCATTTGCCATTCATCTTTCTTTGAGTTCGAACACTTTCCAAATTATTCCAACCCCAATCTAAGTCTGCATAAGTCCATTGCAACTTAGCTTCACGATATAAAGCTGCTACTTCTACATACCCACGTCTTCTAATTTCATTCTTTAATAATTGAAGTACATAGTTTGCTTCTGCTTCTGTTGTAAATTCAATATTCTCGTAACTATATACATTTCTAGAATATAAGTCTTGAGGTGTTTGTACTGTATTCTGTGCATATCTATTTGGCATTGTGTATTGCTTTTCATACGCATAATATCCACCTTGAGAATATGGTGCATTACTTGGTCTATGATAATTCTGAATACTCTGCCCATTAAATAAAGTCATTTGAATCATGTTCTTTAATCCGTTAGACACTGTATCCATAATCATGAACCCGATGTTTGCTAATCCATTCTTGAACTGGTCTTTTAATTGATTCTTGATTTGCTCTCCAACATAGTTAGCAACTTTAGATGCATCTTCTTGAAATACCTTTTTTTCTTTCTGTGCATCTTTAATTTCTACTTTGTCCATTAATTTGCTCCCTTCGAAAATGTAAAAGAGAATAGACCTTGCTAGATCTACTCTCCTTGATTAGTTAAAACTTGTTCGGCAACTTCTTCAACGTTTTCTTTGATTTCATCTACGTCAACTTCAGCTCCTGTTAATTTTTGGACTACTAATGTAGTTACGACTCCTGCTCCAAATACCAATGTAGTTTTTACAACTTTCTTTCCAATAGATTTGAAATCTTTCTTTGATTTCTTAACCTCTTGTAATTCGGTAGTTTCTTCTACTTTGTTCTTGTGTAGCATATCTTTTACTGCACCCATAAATCCTTTCTTTTCAGTTTCTGTTGTTTCAGTTAATTCAACATCTTCAACAACGTTTTGGTTAGTTTGTTCCATTTTAGTTTCCTCCTTTTTCTCATAATATGGTTTGTTTTTTGCGCGAATTGTTATGCATCTTCATCAAAGTTAGGTTCTGGTGAAAATACTGGATCAATAACTTTGGCTTTAATACCATCCTCAGTAACTAAGTCTCCATGATTGAAGTCAATCCAATATAATTCATTAAAGCAATTCCAACCTAACTCATCTCCAATAGGAATTTCATCAATCCCTAATAATCTAAAGAATTCATTAAGACTTACAAATCCACGTAATAGCAAGTTTCTATTCAAGTGATACTCTGCTAATATGACTCTTTCTTTAGTTGATCTAAAATATCTTTTTGAAATAGGCTCATAGAATACTCTATATTCTTCTTCAGTAGGTTCATCTTCAAATCCATTACTTGTAAGTGAGCAGAATGTATCTACCAAAATATTGGCATCTCTGGCTTGTTCAATGTTCACTGCTTTAATAACTTCTTGATGAGCATCCATACCATTAATCTCAATGTTCTTTTGCTGATACAACTTGTGAGTTTGGTCTGCCAAAATATAAGCACTAGCAAGAGCTTTGTAATGTTTGTCACTAATAAAATTAGAACCAGCAATGCAAGCCACAGTACCAATTCCTAATGAAACTGGTAAAACATAACACTTCCATGTCTTCTTTACTTTGTCTTTTGTAGTCTTTACTTCTGGTTCTTTTTGCAAAATATCATGAGCTTTCAATGTTGCCTTGCTTGAAAATATAGCAGTAGCGGCAACACCTACACCACCAGCAATACTAAGTGCTAGCGGAATATATCGCTTGTAGTTCTTCATCTTTCTTTCCTCCAAAAATATAAAAGTTAAAAGCCGAGAATATCTCGACTAATAGCTATAACCACAGTCCCTACGAAACATGGGCTCTGATTCAAATTCAATTTCTGCACATGGACTATCATCTTCTGCATTAGAATACATGTAGTCTACTTTGATAGTTCCTTTTTGTGCATCAAATACATAATCATCACCTAATTTTGTTTCTGGTAACCCAAGAGCATTATAGAATTCATTTAATGTAACCATGCCATTATTAAATAATTCTTCATTCAAATCATTAATAGCCTTCTTGATAGTGTCTACATCACTTCTAAAATATCTTCCACTGTATACATCAAAGAATAAACTATCTCCTCTACCATATGCACGATAGACTTGTGTATCACTGATAGAATATGTATTCATATGATTTTCAGTTACTTTCTGACGAATCTTTTGTTCTTTCTTGTCGCCTACAACTTCTTTAGTTGCATTCTTGTATTCTTGTAGTGATGACTCTGCTAATTTATACGCAGCCATTGTTGCAACTGCATTGTTTGCTTCTGCTTTGTAACCACCAGCAATACCTAATGCACTTACTCCCCACAATACTGCTGCAGGAATATAGCAAGGAGCTGCCTTCTTGAATGTTTCTTTTACAGGCAAGTTATCTACACCTTGAGCTTTCTTCTCTTTCTCAAGAATATCATGTGCCTTTAGTGTTGCGTCTGCTGTCATGCATAATGCAACACCTGTTCCAATAATTCCTCCGACAAGCATGATTTTACTTCCATGTTCTGCCCATCCAGCAACTACTGCTTCCTTCATAGTTCCTGTAAATCCTTTTAAATCAATCTTTGGTAATTTCATAATTTTGTCCTCCTTTATACCAAAAAATAAAAGCAAATAGATTGTTTAACCTACTTGCTTAATTTGTTCAGCTGCTAATTTTGCTGCTTTCTCAACCATTCTTTGTTCCTTCATCATACCGATTACTGCACTTCCTAATGCAACACCAATCTGTAATCCGATGTATAAAATTTTGTTGTTAGCCATAATTCAGCCCTCCTTTTCATAATAGACTTTGCAAATTTCGCGAACTCAAAAAATAAAAGAGACTTAAACGTCCCTTCTATTAGAATATCTTCTGACAAAGTCCAGTTAAACTTTTGTAAGCTGTTTTACCTGGAGTATTTGTAATGATTTCTGGATTATCACCTAGTTCTAAATCCCATCCTTTCTTACATGCCCAAATTGATGCTCCTAATGCACCTATACTAACTACTGTTGTAATAACACCAATAGCATTTCTCCATTTGTTGTTTGATTTCTCTACTTCAATTCTTTCCTCTTCTAATTTAAGTTCTTGTTTCTTTAGACTTAATTCGTCCAATTTAATCTGAACATCTTCTGTTCGAGTTGAATTGTTTAGAGTATCATCCATAATAGTTCTGCTAAGTTTGTTATACTCCTCACATAGTCTGCAATAAGATTCATTAGATCTTGCATACTCTTCAGACGATGAATCAAGTTTGGCATTGTACTCTGCAATACTCAAAATCTCTTTCTTCATACTCTCTAAAACTTCTTTCATAAATATAATCCTCCTTCAGTTTTATTCCATTACATAGTTTGATTTTCTTGCGAAGCCACAAATGAGGTATCCACTTTTAAAGTGATCCTTTTCTTGTTCTTTAATTTGTCTATCTCATTAACCTCAAATCTATAGACCTCCTTATTTGGATTTGAAATATCAATTTTCAGCACTCCATCATGCTTGATTCTCTGTTCAATATTAATAATTACTAATAATGCAATAATTGCTAAATATAAATAGTCCATGCTTTTACCTCCTAAATGAAAAAGAGAATGCACTGATTTAATGCATTTCTCTTTGTTCTTTGTTGAAGAATTTATCTACAGTTTCTCCATGTTTTACATAGAATTTTACTTTGTTGATTTGTGTTAGTATTTTATGGCGTTGTTCTGGAAATCTTGTCCATAAATATCCTCCAATTCCTGCAACTGGGATAATTACATCTCTTATCCATAAGCGTGCCTCTCTAGCTGCTTCAACATTCTTTCTTCTAATTTTCATGATAGAAATCCTCCTTTTTTCTTTCTTTTCATAATAGTCCTTGAATATCACGCTATTTCTTTTTATGCTCTGGAAATACATCCATCAAAGCATTGATACTATTTGCCAAATCACTATATGCCTTGCTCTTTGTCTTATAATAATTAGACTTTGTAGAATATAACTTTCCTACAGACCCCATGATTTTAGCAAAAGCAACAAACAGAATAAGTTTATCTTCCATATGTAAATCCTCCATTCACAAATATAATTTGAAATCTTCGCGAACAGAGAAAAGAAAAGAGTCTAATTATTCATAGACTCTAATCTTATCTGCTTTTTTCTTCTCTTTGACAAAATATAATCCTGCTAATCCTAAACATGTAATTGTTAAAACTGAACCTGCAATAAAACCTTCTTTGTATCCAATACTAATACCATCTCTTAGACCATTCTCATATGACCAACTTCCATAGTCACACATACTCTTATATCTGTCTCTTATACACATCTGACGCTGCCGACGATCGCATAAGTGTAG
>ENA-OZEB01000217-OZEB01000217.1-human-gut-metagenome-genome-assembly--contig:-NODE-217-length-21136-cov-4.465301_pt1 | contig 21136 bp, 11 predicted proteins | sample MGYA00245060_ERZ653593 | MGnify/ENA primary metagenome ERZ653593 (study PRJEB26926, sample SAMN06164989) | human gut metagenome | biome: ENVO:00009003; feature: ENVO:2100002; material: ENVO:00002003... | reverse complement strand
GATCCCGAGAAAGCGGCCAAGGGCCGCGCGGCGCTTGCCGCCAAGGCCGCCCGCGACAAGCAGAAAAAGGAGGCGTAAGGTCCATGGCTCATCGCTCCGTAATTCCGTTTGGCCCGCAGCACCCGGTGCTGCCCGAGCCGCTTCATCTGGACCTGGTGATCGAGGACGACCGCGTCATCGAGGCAATTCCGCAGATCGGCTTTGTGCACCGCGGACTCGAGAAGCTCACCGAAAAGCGCGACATGCATCAGTTTGGCTACATCGCCGAGCGCATCTGCGGCATTTGCGCCGTGGGACACAGCTGCGGCTATGCCAGCGCCTGCGAACGCATGCTTGACATCGAGGTGCCCGGCCGTGTGCAGTATATTCGCACCATTCTGCACGAGCTTTCGCGCATCCACTCGCACCTGCTGTGGCTGGGCCTGCTCGCCGACGCCTTTGGTTTTGAGGCGCTGTTCTATCGGTCGTGGACCCTGCGCGAGCAGATTCTCAAGATCTTTGAGAGCACGTGCGGCGGGCGCGTGATTCTGTCGATTAACGAGATCGGCGGCCTTAAGCACGATATCGAGGACTCCGAGCTGGCGGGCATTGTCCAGACGCTCGAAGCCATGCGCCCCGACTACGAGGCCCTGGTGCATACGTTTTTGGACGACGACAGCTGCGGCGAGCGTCTGCATGGCGTGGGCGTGATCAGCAAGAAAGACGCGCTGGATCTGTCGATGGTCGGCCCGTTCGGCCGCGCCTCGGGCGTGGACTACGACGTGCGCATGTTTGGCGACGGTGCCTATGCGGATCTGGCTGCGTTTGAGTCAATTGTCGCTACCGATGGCGACTGCTATGCCCGCTGCCAGGTGCGTTGCGCCGAGGTCACGCAGGCTATGGACATCATCAAGGAGCTTGTGGGCAAGATTCCGCACGACGGTATCGGTGGGCGTACCAAGCTCACGCCGGCCGACGGCGCGCGCGGCGAGGTTGTGATTGAGCAGCCGCGCGGCGAGGCGTATTACTATGTGCGCGGCAACGGCACCAAGAACTTGGACCGTTTCCGCGTGCGCACGCCGACGTCGCAAAATCTGGCGGGTCTGACGCATGCGCTGCAGGGCGTGCTCATTGCCAACGTGCCCATGATTATCCTGACCATCGACCCCTGCATTAGCTGCACGGAAAGGTAGGCGCGGCATGAGTTTGCTGACATTTGCCAAGACGGCCTTGGGCTCTATGGTCAAGCAACCGGTCACGGTGTGCTATCCGCAGGAGAAGCTGGCGGCACCCGAGCGCCTGCGCGGGCATATCGTCAACGACATGGACGTGTGCATTTGCTGCGGCATGTGCGCGCGTCGCTGCCCGGCGGGCGCGCTCGCGGTCGATCGCAAGGGCGGAACGTGGTCGATCGACCCGTACGCGTGCGTGGTGTGCGGTGAGTGCATCGAGAGCTGCCCCAAGCATTGCCTGACTATGGATACCGCCCGCACTCCAGTCGCAGCGGACAAGACTCCCACGGTAGAAACCAAGCCGGAATAGCACTGGAATAGAGCTGGAATAGGGGCCGATGGGGCAAAAATGCCCCACCGGCCCCGCACTTGAACGCGCAGGCAAGCCGCCGCGAACAAAACTATGCCGGTTTACTACGATAAATCGCCTACCCCCAACCACACCGCATTTGGCAAAATCAAAATCGCAGGTAGACGGCTTGCAGTTTTGCGAAAAAGTCACGCGTGGTCGGGGATCTCATTTTTATCGTAGTAAACCGGCATTGTTTTGAAATGGCACCATATCCGTAACAGCCTCTGATCCCTCGGGGACGGAGGAAAACGGGTCATTTTGGCCTTGCGAGGGCTGCCGCGTGACCCGTCTGCCACGAAATGGGCCCATCTACTACGTTTAGGCTGCTACCCTCAACCATGGCAAGTAATGTGAAATAAAAACCGCAGGTAAAACACCTGCGATTTTTCATGAAACGCGGGTATGGTCGGGGGTATCGAGTCAAACGTAGTAGATAGGCCAGTTTTGTGGCGAGCGCCACCAATTGATTCCCCGGGGACGGAGGAAAACGGATCATCTTTGTCTGATGACTCCGAGTCGCACCCGTTTTCCTGCGAAAACGCCGTGTCTCAACTTTGGTGAGACATTTGTCTCACGCCCAAAACAGAATCTGGAACATGTGTCACCTGCCCAAATTGTGTCTCATTTCGTAACTTTAGGCTGTTGCAAGGTCTGAGACCGCGAGAAGGGAGACGCGATGAGTAAGTACACGAGGGGTCTCTTGGCGGTGATACTGGCCGTAGTGCTGGTATTGCCAGCCGCAGCATTCGCCATGCTGCCCGAGGCCAACGCCAGGTCCAGCACAGGAATGGACGGGCCGACAGTGAGCGGACCGACGGTCGTCGACCCCGACACCAGCGGACGCTGGGAAAAATGGGCGGCCGGCCACAGCGGCAATAAGGTGACGACTCAAAACGTCGGCCGAATCTGGACCGACAAGACGGTTGAGGCAACCGGAGAAAACGAAGAGTCGGATTTCTTGACTACGCTTTCGGCTATGTCTTCGACATCCAATTCAACCGTGACGGTTACCACGCCGCTTGACATCGTGATGGTGCTGGATGCCTCTGGCTCGATGAATGATCCTATGGGCAGAGGCGACAAGACCGAGCGTATCGAAGCGCTGAAGAATGCTGCGAACAGCTTTATTGATACCATCGCCAAGCAAAACGAGGGTATCGAGGGCGTGGATAGGCAGCATAAGGTTGCCATTGTTAAGTTTGCGGGTAATGAGACCGATAAGGTTGGAAACGACACGTATCGCTCCGGCGGCCATAGCTACAACTACTCGCAGACAATGCAAGGGTTGACGGCGTGCACGGTTGGCGGCGCAAAGAGTCTTAAGGAAACGATCGATTCCATTAGACCTGCTGGCGCTACGCGTGCCGATTATGGTATGAAACAAGCCGAGAAAAACATCAAAACTTCTGGCCGTGCGGACGCCAAGAAGATTGTTGTGTTCTTTACCGACGGCACGCCAACGAGTTTTAGCGACTTTGATTCTAAGGTTGCCAACGATGCCGTGACGGCTGCCAAGAACATGAAGGACGGCAAGGCCACCGTTTATACCATCGGTATCTTTAGCGGAGCGAATCCCAGTGCAGACATTCAAGATTTAGGAACAGACGAAGCGAATAAAGCGAACAAGTTCATGCAGGCCGTGTCGAGCAACTATCCCAATGCTACGGCATGGGATGCTCACGGTGCGCGCGCGGAGAACTCCGACTTCTACAAGTCGGCGACCAATGCCGACGAGCTCAAGAAGGTCTTCGACGACATCTCTCAGGCCATCACATCGGAGCCGCCTTATCCGACCGAAATCCATAAGGGCTACGACGAGACCAAGTCCGGCTACATCACGTTTACCGACGAGCTGGGCGACTTTATGCAGGTCGACGGATTTGCCGAAGTCGTCATCAACGGCGCGCCGTTTACCGAGGCGAGCAAGACGTTCAACAAAGAGACCAATACCGACACCTACGAGTTCATCGGCAAGGCAAAAGACCTGCTCATTACCGTGCAGCGTGCCGGCGATGATAATCCCCAGAAGGGCGATATCGTAACGGTTAATATTCCTGCGTCGTTGATTCCGCTGAGCCACTTTAAGACCGTAGACGGCAAGCTTTCGGTCGACAGCGTTAAGCCCATCCAGGTGAAGTATGCCTCGAGCGTGAAGAGTGTTGCGCTCGACAACCTATTTACGCCTGAGAAGGTCACGGGGCTCAAGGCTTACATCGAAAAGAATACGACCGTTGCCGACGATGGCAGCAAGACCGTGAGCTTCTACGCAAACAAGTGGAAGGCCGGTGCGTTGGGTGATACGGTTGCGAACTTTGAGCCGGCCGATACCAACCGCTACTACTACTTCCAGAAGCAGACTCCAATTTACACCGATAAGGAATGCACACAGCCTGCAAAGATTTCACTGGCAGAAAAAGGCACCTATTACTACAAGGATGAGTTTGAGGAGCAGGGCGAGAACAACGAGGCCAAGCCCGCCACCGCCGTCATCGAGTTTATCGGCGGCGACGCAGCGAAGTTTGACGGCGCTCTTGTTGCCGACGAGGACGGCAACCTTTCGTTTAGCGTGGGAACCGCGCGTTTGGCCTTTATCGATGAGCTCCACACTACCAAGGGCAGCGTGGGCGGCAACAGCACTGGTACCGCGACCGACGTTCTCAACCCCAAGTGGAACAACGTGTCTGCCAAGGCGACCGCGACGCATGTCAATTCCTACCTGGGCAACAACGGCAAGATCAGCTTTGCGTATGACATGACGCCGGCAATGGTGAACACCAAGGCTAGCTTTGGCCTGACCAAGGTGCTCGAGGGTCGCGACTGGACGAATGCTGACGCGTTTGAGTTTGGCCTGACATCCGAGAGCGGCGCCCCGATGCCTGCGGCTAGGACTGCGACCGTGCGCAAGGCTGACCTGGACCAGGGCAAGGCTGCCATCGACTTCGGCACGATCGAATACACCGAACCTGGCACGTACGTCTACAAGGTCAGTGAAAAGCATGCCGGGACCACGATTGACGGCATCGCCTACAGCAAGAACGTCGCGGAGATCACCGTGACGGTAACGCCCGACAAGAAGGGTGAGCTGAGCGCTGGCGTGAAGGTGACCTCGGGCGAGACCGAGTTCAAGAACGTTTACGCCACGAATCCTGTTGAGTCCAGCGTCACCGACCAGATTACCGTGACCAAGTCTCTGACCGGGCGTGACCTTACGGCCGACGAGTTCAGCTTTGAGCTGCTCGAAATCATTGACAAGGAAGTTAAGCCTGTCGAGACCGTTAAGAACGCCGCCGACGGCAAGGTGACGTTCAGTGCCATCAAGTACACCGAGATCGGCCAGCACACCTACAAGCTGCATGAGGTTAAGGGCAACGCCGGCGGTATTGACTACGATGACGCGGTCTACACCATCGTGACGACCATCGCCGATAACGGCAAGGGCCAGCTGGTTGCCACGCACGAGCTGAAGGACGCCAAGGACGTCAAGAGCATCGAGTTCAAGAACGCCTACACCACGAATGCTGTCGAGGCATCGCTTGCGGGCATCAAGAACCTGCAGGTCGCCGACGGCTTGACCCCGGCTGACATTGCCGGCAAGTTCACCTTTACCGTGACCGGTGAAGAGGGCGCACCCATGCCCGCGAATGCGAGCGTGACCAATGATGCCAAGGGCAAGGTCGACTTTGGCAAGATTACCTTTACGCTCGACGACCTTAACAAGGCTCTGGGCGAGAAGCCCGAGAAGCGCGAGCACACCTTTACCTATACCGTGACCGAGTCCGGCGAGGTCGCTGGCGTGACCAACGACGCCAAGCTGTCGCGCGAGGTTTCCTTCACCGTGACCGATGACGGCAAGGGCAATCTGAGCGTATCCTGCAAGCCGGACGGCGATGTGGCATTTACGTTCACCAATACCTATAACGTGACGCCTGTCGAGACGAGCGTCACCGACCAGATCACCGCGAACAAGGTCCTGACCGGGCGTGAGCTTGCTGCCGGCGAGTTCTCTTTTGAGCTGGTCGAGGGCGACGAGGTTGTCGCCAAGGGCACCAACGCTGCCGACGGCACGATCGCCATGGACAAGATCGCCTACGACAAGCTTGGTAAGCACACCTACACGCTGCGCGAGGCCAAGGGCGGAACCACCAGCAAGGGCGTCACCTACAGCGACGCCAAGTACACCATCGAGACCACCATCACGGACAACGGCGACGGCACCCTCAAGGCCGAGCATGTCCTGAAAGGTACCGAGCCCGCCGAGTTCAAGAACACCTACAGCGTAACCCCGCTCGATGCAGAGCTCGACTTTGACCTGAGCAAGGTCATCAGCGGCCGCGACTGGACGGATGGGGACGAGTTTAGCTTTACCATCACCGCCCCCGAAGGCGCCCCGCTGCCCGATCCCGCAACCGTAACCGTGAGCAAGAAGGACGCGAAGGACGGCATCGCCGCCATCAAGTTCGGCAAGATTCACTACGCTGCCGCCGGAACCTATAAGTACGAGATTCGCGAGAACGCGGGCAGCACGGTCGGTATGACGTATGACGCGCATGTCGCAACCGCCGAAGTGACCGTGACCGAGGACAGCGATGGCAACCTGACCGCAAACGTCACCAAGAAGGAAAACGGACGCTTTACCAACACGTACCGCACTGAGCTCGATTACGCCGCGGCCGGCGGCCTCAAGCTCAGCAAGACCCTCTACGGACGTCCCATGACCGAGGGGCAGTTCACCTTTACCGTGACGCCCGCCGACGATGATTCGGCTCGCGCACTTGGCCTGCTTCCCGGGGCTAATAGCTTCAAGTCCCCCGCAGCGGCAGAGGCAACGGTCGGACTGATCGACATTCTGGCTGGTCATGAGGTTATATTTACGCAGGCTGATGCCGGCAAGACCTTTACGTACACCGTGGCCGAGAAGAACGACGGCCAGCCCGGTTACACCTACGACGACGCCGTGCGCACGGTGACGATCGCCATCGCCGACGACACCGCCGGCACGCTCACTGCTACGACGACCGTTTCCGGCGGTCCCGAGGGCACGCATGAGACGGTCCACAAGAGTGGCGAGAACAAGGTCGAGAAGGCCCTGGTGCCGTTCCACAACAGTTACAGCGCTACGACCAACACGCCTGGCGGCACCGCCGCTCAGGTCGTTGCCACCAAGACTCTGACCGGCCGCCCGATGGCCGACGGTGAGTTCTGGTTCGGCATCGCCTATCAGGGTGAGCTTGTGGCATACGAAAACCTCAAGCCCAATATTGGCGGGCACGTGAGCTTTGATACGCTGCACTACGACACTAAGATGCTTGCTAATCTTGAGGCTGCTGGGCTTGCTTATCGTACCGATAAGGACGGTAAGCTTGCCTGGACCATTAACTACACGGCCTACGAAGATTTATTCGGGCTGCCGAATGGCGTTTCCGCTACAACGTGGAGCTTTGGCTTTAAGGTTATCGTCGTCGACAACGGTGACGGTACCCTGACGGCAACGGTCGACTACGGCGGCGTCGAGCCCTTGTTCGAGAACGTCTACGGCGCCGAAGCCGTCGATGCCGCGCTCACCGGCACTAAGAAGCTCCAAGCTGCCGAGGGCCTGACCCCGGCTGACATCACGGGCAAGTTCACCTTTACCGTGACCGCCGACGAGGCTGGTGCCCCGATGCCCGAGCGCACGACCGCAACCAACGACGCGGCTGGCAACGTGGACTTTGGCAAGATCCACTTTACGCTCGAGGATCTCAACCGCGCCCTGGGCGTGACGGACGATGCGACCGATAAGGCCGAGGCAGACGAAGCTGAAGAGGCCGACGCCGACGCTGACGCCAATGCCGACGAGCCCAGCGACGAGTCCGAGCCCGCAGCCCCCACCGCCCCGCGCTCGCACACCTTTACCTACACGGTGACCGAGTCCGGTAGCGCCCCTGGCGTGACCAACGACGCCAACGCCACGCGCAAGGTTTCCTACACTGTGACTGACGACGGTGCCGGACATCTGAGTGTCGTGCGCAACGGCGACGACGGTGCTGCCTTCACGTTCACCAACACCTACAGCGTTACGCCCACCGATTCTTCCGTGACCGATCAGGTCAAGACAGTCAAGCGCCTGACTGGACGCGACCTTGCAGCAGGCGAGTTCACGTTTGAGCTGCTCGAGGACGACGTGGTTGTCGCTAACGGCACCAACGACGCTAACGGCACCGTGACTCTGAGCCCGATTCGCTACGAGGCACCCGGCACGCACACGTACACGCTGCGCGAGGCTTGCCCCAACGCGCTCGGCCTGTACAAGGGCGTCATCTATGACGGCACGACCTACACCGTCGTGACCACCGTCTCCGACAATGGTGACGGCACGCTGACCGCCATGCACAAGCTCGAGGGAACTACCGAGTCGGCTGGCTTTACCAACAAGTATCACGCCATGCCCACGCAGGTTTCCATCGGCGCGGTCAAGGTGCTCGAGGGGCGCGAGCTCAAGAAGGACGAGTTTAGCTTTAAGCTCGTTGGCGAGGACGTCGAGTCCACCGTCACCAACGACGCTGACGGCAAGATCAACTTCGACAAGCTCGAGTACGACGAGCCCGGTACGTACGCCTACACCATCAGCGAGGTCAAGGGTGACGAGGCCGGTATGACCTACGACAAGTCCGTCTTTACCGCGACCGTTAACGTGGTCGACGACGGCGAGGGCAACCTCAAGGCGAACGTTGCCTTTACCAAGGGCGACAAGAGCGTCGAGGGTATCGTGTTCAACAACACGTACAAGAAGCCCGAGGCGCCCGTGCCGACGCCCGACCCCGGCACGCCCAAGACCGTGACGAACATCGTCAAGACGGTCAAGGGTTTCCTGCCCACCACAGGCGACCAGCAGGCTGCCGCTCTGCTTATGGCATTCGTCATTGCCATGGCCGGCGTCGGAGCCCTGGTCTGGGGTATCCGTAAGCGCTAGGCACGCTGGCAGCGCCCGGGGCCAAAAGGCCCCGGGCGGCCGGCAGGGTTAAATCACGACCTACTCCTACCCCCAGCCGCCACGGAGGCATCTCCCTCCTCCGTGGCGGCGCTTTTGTGCGTAGGCGAGAAGGGCCTGCCACGAAACCGGCCCATCTACTACGTTTAGCCCCTTACCCCCAACCATGCCGAAAAGCGCAAAAACAAAACCGCAGGTAGAACGCCTGCGGTTTTGTTCAAAACGAAGGTATGGTCAGGGGTATCGAGTCAAACGTAGTAGATGGGCCGATTTCGTGGCGAGCGGTTCCGGCTGATCCCTTGGGGACGGAGGAAAACGGATCATTTTGGTCCCGCGAGGCTGGCGGAGACACTCGTGCAGGGCCGCCCGAACAAAACTATGCCGGTTTACTACGATGAATCCGAGATTCCTGACCACACCCGCATTTTTGCAAATATCGCAAGTGTTCTACCTGCGGTTTTGTAAGTGCACAATTTGCCGTGGTCGGAGATATGCGGTTCATCGTAGTAAACCGGCATAGTTTTGAAATGGCATCAAATTGGCGGCAGCCAGCGGCTAGCCTCGCAGATAGGCGATGGCGATTTGGGTGCGGTTGCGCAGGCCCATTTTGGCCAGGATCGAGCTGATGTGGTTGCGCACCGTGCCTTCTCCCATATAAGCCGTGGCGGCAATCTCCTTGTTGTCGAGGCCGCGGGCGATGAGCTCTGCGACTTCGAACTCGCGGTCGGTCAGGCCGGCAAAGGCCGCGGGCCGGCGGGTCGCACCGGCCTCAGCGTTCGCCCCATCAAAGTCGACATCCTCGATCGCCTTACCCTCGAGCACGCGTTTGCCGTCCATGACCTGCGCCAACGCCGGCGGAATGGCGGCGACATCGGTTTTGATCAGGTAGCCGCGGGCGCCCAGTTTGAGCGCCGACACAATGTACTCGTCATCCGAGAATGTTGTCAGAAACACCACGCGTGCTGCAGGATCGCGCTCAAGGATTTCGCGCGCCGCCGAAAGGCCGTCGCGTCCCGGCATCTGGATGTCGAGCAGCGCGATATCGGGTGCGAGTTCGACGTAGAGTGCCACTGCGTCGTTGCCGTTGGCGCCGGTGCCCACTACCTCGATCTGCGGCTGGGCGCCCAGGATAATCTTGAGCGAATCGACCACCAAGCGGTCGTCGTCGACAACTATGAGCCTCATCGGGCGTCATCTCCTCGCTGTTTGGGAACGGTGGCAAACACGCGCCAGCCGCCGGTGCCGGCGCGCGGACCGGCGGTGAAGGTGCCGCCAAGCGCCTCAATGCGCTCGCGCATGGAGACGAGCCCCATGCCCTCCGCGGCGCCGCGGCCGCTTGCTTGGGCCCCGCCCACGCCATCGTCGGTAACGATGAGCTGGTAAAACGATGGATGCTCCAAGCATCGCACAGCAACGTTTTGCGCGCGGGCGTGGCGCATGGCGTTGGAGAGCGCCTCGCGCAGGACCGCCGAAAAGCAGTTTGCGACATTTGCGGGCGCATGCTCGGCCAAAACTTCAAGCTCAATCTGCGGGCCGCCATCCGAGCGCGCGCCTTCAACAATGCGTTCGAGCTGCACGGAAAGGTCGACGGCGTTGTCGTTGAGCGCATGGACGCTGGCGCGTACGAGCTGGAGCGCCTCATCAACCGTGCGTTTGACGTCGGCGAAATCGGCGGCGACGCCGGGCTCGTCGGCGTGGACCACGCGCAGGGCTTCGGCCTGTAGCGAGGCGCGCGTGAGCTGGTGGCCGACGTTATCGTGGATCTCGCGCGCGATGCGGGCGCGTTCGGCGAGCGTCGCGAGCTGGACTTCGTAGTCCTGGCGGTCGGCAAGATCGCGGTTGCGCGCCTCGAGCGCGAGGGCTCGTTCCTGCAGCTCGTCGCGGGTACGGCGCATGCGCTGCTGCTCGCGCTCCAACTGGGCGGTGCGTAGCGATAGCAAGGTGGCGGCAACCGAAAGGATGGCGGCCAGCAGAAGCGTTCGGGCGGTAAGCGCGTCGGCGCGAAGGTCCGCGACGAGCGCAAAGGCAAAGACGGAACCAATGCCCAGCGCGACCCAAACGCGTTCACGGCGCATCCGCCGCGCGATGTCATAGAAGGCGAGAGGCGCAAACGGCACAAACGGCGGCACGAAGACGGCCGCGATGATGTAAATGTAGCTCGCGGCTTCGCTTGCGCGGCGCGTGCGTTCCCCCTGTGCGACCTCGGCCAGTGAGGCGGCAATAACGCCAAGGCAAAACGCCGCGACCAGGCGAGCGTCCACAGCAAGACCCATGGCGGCTGCGATACAGCACGCCAGCACGATCGATTTGTCGAAAAGCCTGTTCATACGGGTATTGTACGCGAAGCCGCGCGTGGTGGAGGAGTCGCCTGCGCAACCGTGACATTCCTCCCACGCGGCAAAGCGGGGGCGCCGGCAGGCCGCACGACCAAGACCCCCGCACTCGTGACAAAGCTCACTGGTGCGCGCCGGCGGCTCCTGCGATGATGCAATCGTACCGGGCCGCAATCAACAGAAGGGCCGCCTCATGACAGACATCGTCCACGTCGAAAACCTCGTCAAGCGCTACGACGACCTTATCGCGCTCGACCACTTTAACCTGAGCATCGCCCCCGGCGAGATTTTTGGCCTGCTGGGCCCCAACGGCTCGGGCAAGACCACGTCCATCAACTGTATTCTGCAGCTGCTTGCCTACGACAAAGGCACCATCGAGCTGTTCGGCGAGCCCATGACGCCCGCCCGCTACGACCTCAAGCGTCGCATCGGCGTGGTACCGCAGCAGGTGGCAGTGTTCGACGAGCTCACCGTGCGCGAGAACATCGACTATTTCTGCAGCTTGTACGTTAACGACCGCAAGCGCCGTCGCACGCTGGTGGACGAGGCGATCGACTTTGTCGGCCTGGGCGACTTTGCCAAGTTCCGCCCCGGCAAGCTCTCGGGTGGCCTGGCGCGTCGCCTCAACATCGCCTGCGGCATCGCGCACAAACCCGAGCTCATCTTCTTTGACGAGCCCACGGTGGCGGTCGATCCGCAGAGCCGCAACGCCATCTTGGAGGGCATCTGCCGCCTGCGCGACGAGGGCGCCACGGTGGTGTATACCAGCCATTACATGGAGGAAGTCGAGCAGATCTGCAGCCGCATCATGATCATGGACGGCGGCCGCGTGCTGGCGCAGGGCACCAACGACGAGCTCAAGCGCATGATTCAGATGGGCGAGCGCGTGACCGTCGAGGTCGGCGCCGTCGAGCCCGCCACGGTCGAGCGACTACGCGCCCTCGAGCACGTGCTTTCGGTTGAGCTGTCCGGCGGCGAGCTCGTCTGTACCTGCGAAGTGAGCCCGCACAATCTGGTCGACATCCTTGACACACTGCGCGCTGCCGACGTTGCGCTCGGCCGTGTGTGGAGCGAGCCGCCGACCCTCAACGACGTGTTCCTCGAGATCACCGGCCGCGAGCTGCGCGACTAGGGGGCAGCCATGTTCAACACCATTATTATCACGGTCAAGACGCTGCTGCGCCGGCCGAGCACGTGGGTCTGGGGCGCTCTCTTTCCCATTGCGCTCTCAACGATGTTCATGTTTATGTTCGCGAACCTGAGCTCCGACGGCACGGTCGATCCGGTGCCGGTTGCCGTCATAGCGGACGAGGCCTGGGACGCCTCGACCTTTAAGGACGTGGCAACGTCGCTTGCCAAGGAGGGCGACGATCAGCTGCTCGAGATCCACGAGTGCGACGACGCGGCCGCCGCGGACCACGCGCTCAAGGCCGGTGAGGTTGCGGGCATCTATACGGTCGACGACGCAGGCGTACCCAAGCTCACACTGCTATCGAGCTACGACAGCTCGCGTGCCTCATCGGTGCTCACCGACCGCAGCATCCTTGAGACGGTGGCAAGCTCGTATACACAAAATGCCGAGCTCATGTCCCAGATTGCCCAGGACAACCCGGCGGCGCTCGCCGACCCGGAGGCGGTTGCGCGCGCCCTGTCGCTCGAGGGCAGTACCCGCCGCGTAAGCCTGACACGCACCACACCCGATGGCACGGTCATCTACTATTACGCGCTCTTTGGCCTGGTCGCGATGATGTCTGCCGAGTTTGCCGCCTTGAGCGTCGTCGATCTGCAGCCCAATCTGTCGGGCCTTGGCGCGCGTCGCTGCGTGGGCAGCCTTTCCAAGACGGCGTCGCTGGCCGGCATCTTTGTCGGCTCGTGGCTGGTTTCCTTCGCCTCGATGGCGATCGCAATCGGCTACGTGCGCCTGGTCGTGGGCGTCGACTTTGGCGGGCGCGAGGGGCTGTGTCTGGTGGGCGGCGCCGCTTCCGCGCTTGCCGCCACGGGCCTGGGACTCTTTGTGGGCACACTTCCCGTTAAGGGCGGCAAGGCGTCCAAGTCCGGCATCCTCACGGGCTTTGCTACCACGTGCGCCCTGTTCGCCGGCCTCTACGGCGAGCCGGCGATGGCGCTTGCCGACGACGTCGCCCGCGCCTGCCCGGCCGAGTGCTGGTTCAACCCCGTCAAGCTCATCTGCGACATGTTCAATCGCCTGTATTTCTTTGAGGACCTGGGGCCCTTCGCTGTTCGCGCGGGCGCGCTCGTCCTGATGGCCCTGGTGTTTGTCGCCGCCGCTACGCTGATCTTTGGAAGGAGTCGCTATGAACACCTTTAAGACCGCGCTTCGCATGGCGCTGGCGCACCCGTTCTACCTGCTCATCTATACGGTGTTCATCTCGCTCATGGGCGTATTCATCGCGGCATCGGTGAGCTGGAACTCGTCGCAGCTCACCGAGTACAAGCCCTACGACACCAACGTGATCGTGGTCGACCGCGACAATAGCGACCTTTCGCGTGCGCTTACCAAGCATCTGGGTTCGCGCTTTGAGCTGGTCACGGGCGTCGGCGACGGCACCTACGACCTCGCGGACGCGCTCTCCAAGAGCAACAGCGCCAAGGGTAGCGCCGATTGCGTGTTCTTTATCCCGGAGGGGTTTGAGGGCGACCTTGTTGCAGCCGCCCGCGTGGGGGAGTCCCTGCCCAAGCTCGATGTGACCTACGGTGCCGGCACCATGGCGGCGGCGCTTTCGTCTGCCGAGGCCTCGCGCTGGATCTCGCTCGCGGGCGCTGCGGCCGCACTTGAGCCTACTGCCTCCAGCGGTGACGTCGCCAAGGCTGCCGAACACGCGGCCACCGAGCGTGCCGAGGTCGAGATCGAGCAGGTCAAGGTCGACTCGACTGCCGCCGCCACGCTCGAGTCGTACTTCAACTTTGGCGCGTACGCGATCATCTCGTCGGTCATCGTGTCGGTGGGACTGGTGTTCTCGGGCATGAACGAGCCCGAGCGTGTGCGCCGCATGGAGGCCGGCCCGGTCTCCGAGCGCCAGCGCTCGCTTGCCGTGTTCGCGGCTGCTGCAGTGCTCACCGTCTGTATCTGGTTTGTGTCGAGCATGATGGGCGTCGTGGGCTTTGCCGGCGCGGTTGCCGAGGTCGGCGTGGGTCGCGTGTGCCTGGCGTTGGCGGCGACGTTTGCCCTGGCGTGCACGCCGCTGGCCGTTGGCTTTGCGCTTTCGAGCCTGGGTGCGCGCGAGGAGCTGCTTAACGGTGTGGGCAACCTGCTCGGCATGCTCATGACGTTTTTGGGCGGCGCCTGGATGCCGCTGTCGCTGATGGGCTCGGCCGTGCAGACGGTGGCGCACTTTGTGCCGACGTATTGGGTGAACGACGCGATTGGCAAGGCGCTCGCTTCGGATCTGACGTCCACCGTGTTGGGCGACATCGCCTGCGACCTGGGCGTCACCGTGCTCTTCGCCGCCGCCATTGCCGCCGTAGGCCTGGCTCTCGCACGCGCCAAATCCCGCGCCTAGTCTGAAATAAATCCTAGGCCTCGCCCCAAAATAGTTCGCCAAGGTTTACTATTACGTTCATAAAGTAGTACGAGGCTAACAATGGGGGATACCATGGCAACGCAGGAAGCCTACGTCCAGGTTAAGGATCTCAAAAAGCACTACGGCGACGGTGATGCGCGCCTGACGGTACTCGATGGCATCGACGCGTCCATCAACCGCGGCGAGATCTGCGTCATGCTGGGGCCCTCGGGCTCGGGCAAGTCGACCTTTCTCAACCTGATCGGCGGCCTGGAGGAGGCTGACGGCGGCTCCATCATGGTGGACAGCTGCGACCTCACGGTGCTCAAGCCTGCCGACCTGGGCGAGTATCGCCGCCGTGAGCTGGGCTTTGTCTTCCAGTTCTACAACCTGGTGCCCGACCTCACCATCAAGGAAAACATCGAGGTCACGGCGCACCTGTCCAAAAACCCGCTCAACATTGACGACCTGCTGCGTTCGCTGGGCCTCTACGAGCACCGCAACAAGTTCCCGCGCCAGGTCTCGGGCGGCCAGCAGCAGCGCTGTGCCATCGGCCGTGCGCTCGTCAAAAACCCGGGCCTGCTGCTGTGCGACGAGCCCACCGGTGCGCTCGACTATAAGACGTCCAAGGAAATCTTGCAGCTTATGGAGGATGTCAATCACGAGTACGGCTGCACCATCATCATTGTCACCCACAATGCCGCCATTGCGCGCATGGCCAATCGCGTGCTGCGCCTGCGCGACGGGCGCATCGTCGAGGATGAGCTCAACGAGTCGCCCGTCGCGGCCGCCGAGCTCGATTGGTAGGCGGCGCCATGACACCTCTCGCAAAACGTCTCCCACGCGAGCTGCGCCGCAATATCGGCAAGTACCTGGGCATCTTTTTGCTTATGTGCGGAAGCATCGCTCTCACCTCGGGCTTTTTGCTCGCAGCGCATTCCATCGGCTGCCTTATCGACGACATGCGCGATGCGTACACGATTGAGGACGGCCGCGTGACCACCTCCTTCGAGGCCACCAAAGACCAGCTCAAGGCGGCCGAGGATGCAGCCGGCGACGTCGGCGGCGTTACGCTCTACAAGAATTTCTCCATCGACGCCATCATCAAAAAGACCGCCGGCGACGACGGCACCAAGCGCACGCTGCGCACCTATGCGCACCGCGCTAAGGTGGACATTGCGTCCTACTGTGAGGGCAAGGAGCCCATGACGGACGATGAGGTAGCCATCGACCGTGTCTTCGCCACCAACAACGACCTCGCCGTGGGCAATAAGGTTGAGCTTGAGGGCCGCACCTACATCATCTGCGGCATCATGACCCAGCCCGATAGCCAGGCGCTGTTCCTCAACAATTCGGACTTTACGGTGAACACCATCACGTACGGCGTGGCCGAGGTCACCGATGGCGGCTTTGCCGCGCTCGAAGATGCCGGCGGCGCGCCTGCCTACACCTACTCCTTTACCTTTACCGATCGCGACCTCCCCACCGCGGATCGCATCGATGCGGAGCAGGATATGGTCGAGGCGCTGTCCGACGCCGATGCGCGCGTGGACGATCTGATCGATGCCGATTCCAATCAAGGCATTGGCTATGCGCGCGACGACGTGGACGGCGACTCTATGATGTGGATGACGCTGCTCGACATCATCATCGTGATCATGGCGTTCGTCTTTGTGGTCCTTACCGACGCCACCATCGAGGAGGAGAGTGCCATCATCGGCACGCTGCTCGCCAGCGGCTATCGTCGACGCGAGATCGTGCTGCACTACCTTGCGCTTCCCGCTATCGTGGGCGTGGTCGCGGCGCTTTTGGGCACTGCGCTCGGCATTGTGTTCTTTACCGAGCCCATGCGCAGCCTCTATTACGGTTCGTACAGCCTGCCGCCCTTCCAGGTGTACTGGAGCTGGGAGATCTTTGTGAAGTGCGCCGTGGTCCCCGCCGCTGCGCTCATCCTCATCACGCTGGTGGGCCTGCTTCGCAAAATGGGCAAGACGCCGTTGCAGTTCCTTCGTCACGAGGCGAGCGGCAAATCGGGCACCAAGCGCGGCTTGCAGCTGCCGGAGCGCATGGGCTTTGTCTCGCGCTTCCGCCTTCGTATCTTCCTGCGCAACCTAGGCAACTTCGCCACGCTCTTCGTGGGCATTGCGTTTGCCTCGCTGCTGCTGCTCTTTGGCCTGGCGATCCTGCCCACGATGACGCACTATGCGGACAACCTCGAGACGAGCCTGGTCGCTGAGCACCAGTACACGCTCAAGGCGCCGCTGGAGCTCGAGGGCACCGCCGAGGAGCGCGAGCAGTGGTCGGCACTCGAGCGCTTGCAGTCGGTTGACGGCGCGCTGCTAACCGCTGCCCAGGATGCCGATGACGAGCTTGACGACGCGGCCGATGCGACGCAGACGGCAGCCGATGCCGCGACCGCATCTCCGTCTGCCGAGAGCCTGGCCGCGGCGCAGGACGCGCTTGCCAAGGTCCAGGACAAGAAGGATGCGCTTTATGCGCGCCTCGATGACCTTGCCGATGCCCTCGGCTGCAACCGCGACGAGGCTATCGACCTGATTGACAAGGCCTCTAAGATCGACACTGACAACGATGATATCCACCCGGTCAACACGACCGACAACGGCGCGGGCGCAATCGCACAGGCCGAGAAATATGCCGTTTACCAGCTGCAATACGACCGCGGCGATGGTAATGGCGAGGAGACGATTTCCGTCTACGGCATCTTGCCCGATTCGCGCTATTGGAAAGATCTCAACGTCGGCGATGGGCGCGTTGTCTTTGGCGGCGGTCTGCTCGATAAGTTTGGCTGGAGCGAGGGTCAGAAGGTCACGCTTCGCGACAAGTACGAGGGGGGGCATTATTCCTTTGAGTACGCGGGCAAGGACTGTGCCTGGGGCTCAAAGTCGGACATGAATATCTATATGAGTATCGACGACTTTAACGAGCTGTTCGACAACGACGCCGCCTACTTTAACGGCTATGTGAGCGACGAGAAGCTCGACCTCGATGCTCGTTACTTTGCCGGCGACACCACGCCCGACGACATGCGCGCCGTGGGTGACCAGTTCATCGGCATGATGAGTAAAATGATCGTAATGATGATCGGGCTCGCGGTGTTCATCTTCCTGCTGTTTATGTACCTGCTGACCAAGGCGGTGATCGACCACAGCGCCCGTTCGATCAGCTACATGAAAGTCTTTGGCTATCGCGATAGCGAGATCTCGCATCTGTACATCCGCTCGATCACGCTGTGCGTGGCGGCGTCGCTCGTGCTGAGCCTGCCCGTGATCATTGGCTCGCTCACGGCCATCTTCCGCTCGATGCTGCTCGCCTACAACGGCAATATCGAGATCTACGTGCCCGCTTGGTCCATGGCGGCGTGCGTGGGCATTGGCTTTGTGACCTACCTGGTCGTGGCGCTGCTACACACGCGCTCCATCAAGCGCGTCAGGCTGGCCGAAGCCCTCAAAGTCCAAGAGTAGCCCCTTATTGGTCATTGGGGACGTTCTTAAACGACTAGTCATCGGGGACGGTCTTTGCTGACTCGCCGGCTCGTCGGCTGTGCTGGCAAGGACTGTCCCCAGCTGCCGGCAGGAAAGGAATGTCCCTAGCTGCCAGGTGACGAGGCACTCATTTAAGTCCGTCCCCAATGAGTGGTTTCAGTCATTTAAGTCTGTCCCCAACGACTAGGTTTCGCGCTTGACTTTGACCCTACTTCAGCGGGTACCATCCTCTTATGTCTGTAACGCCATATAGACCGAGGGGATATATCTATGACCGTAACTGCACCCGCAGCACCCGCTAAGGTGTACTTCACCAACCTGCGCACGCATGCTCGCGAGAGCCAGCTCGACAAGCTCAAGCGCCTCATTCGTCACGCCGGTATTGAGCAGATCGACTTCGAGAACAAGTTCGTCGCCATCAAGATTCACTTTGGCGAGCTGGGCAACCTGAGCTTTTTGCGCCCCAACTACGCCCGCGCTGTCGCGGATGTCGTGAAGGAGCTGGGTGGCAAGCCCTTCCTCACCGACTGCAACACGCTCTATGTGGGTAGCCGCAAAAACGCGCTCGAGCACATCGATACCGCCTATCAGAACGGCTTTACCCCGTATGCCACGGGTTGCCAGATCATCATCGCCGACGGCCTCAAGGGCACCGACGAGGCGCTCGTCCCGGTCGAGGGTGGCGAGTACGTGCGCGAGGCCAAGATCGGTCAGGCGCTCATGGATGCCGATATCGTGATCAGCCTCACCCACTTTAAGGGCCATGAGCAGGCCGGCTTTGGCGGCGCCATGAAGAACCTGGGTATGGGAGGCGGCAGCCGTGCCGGCAAGATGGAGCAGCATGCCGCCGGCAAGCCGAATGTCGCGACCGAGCACTGCGTTGGCTGCCGTGCCTGCGAAAAGATCTGCGCGCACAACGCTATCTCGTTCGACGGCACCCGCGAGCGCGAGCTTGCCAGCGGCGCTACTCGCACAGTGCACGTGGCCGCTATCGACCACGATCGCTGCGTGGGCTGCGGACGCTGCATTGCGGCATGCAACCAGGACTGCATCAAGCCCGGCTATGACGCCGCGGCCGACGTGCTCAACTGCAAGATCGCCGAGTACACCAAGGCCGTCGTCGACGGCCGCCCGAGCTTCCATATCTCGCTTGCCATGGATATCAGCCCCAACTGCGATTGCCATCCCGAAAACGATACGCCTATCGTCAACGATATCGGCATGTTCGCGAGCTTCGACCCGGTCGCCATCGACCAGGCCTGCGCCGATGCCGTCATGGCGTCCGAGCCGCTGCCCAACACCGAGCTCACCGACAGCGCGGCCAAGATGGAGCATAACCACGAGCATCTGGAGGGCGAGCAGGCGCACGACCCCTTCTGCATTACGCATCCCGACACCGACTGGCGCGTGTGCATCGCGCATGCCGAGAAGATCGGCTTGGGCACGAGCGAGTACGAGCTCATCGAGGTCAAGTAGCGTCTAGCTATTGGACAAATCAAGCGCTTTTGTAGCGCAGCGTTAGCAAAAGCCGCCCGTGAGCACAGTGCCCACGGGCGGCTTTTCGGAAGTGCTAGGGGGTCAGATAGACCAGTAAACCGTACTATTTGCCTAAAAATACTCGTCGAGGAAGTTGTCGACCGTGTTCCAGTAGAGTTCGGGGTCGACCTGCGCGCTCTTGGCGTGGGTGGCGCCATGGATAGTGAGCTTTTGCTTGACCTTGCTGGCGCACGCGTCGTAGTTTTGGTCGAGCATGCTGTACGGTACAAAGGTGTCCTGGTCGCCGTGGATAAACAGCATGGGAACCGTCGCGTGTTCGAGTTGCTCCACACTGCTCGCCTTATGAAAGTCGTAGCCTGCGCGCACGTTGCACACTAAGTTTGCTACATCGAGCAAGGGAAAGCTGGGCAGGCCGAACACGTCCTTGAGCTGCAGAGAAAACTCGTCCCAAACACTCGTATAACCGCAGTCCTCGATAATGCATTTCACGTTTGCAGGCAGAGATTCCCCCGCGACGTTCATGGCGGTTGCCGCACCCATCGACTCGCCAAAGACCAGGATGCGCGCCTCGGGGTCAACCTGAACGATCCGCCCAATCCATGCAACGACATCGAGCCGCTCGGGCCAGCCCATGCCGATGTAGTCACCGCCGGAGCGCTCGTGGGCGCGGGCGGCAGGTGCGAGCACGTTCATGCCGCGGTCATGGAAGCGCTTGACGTATCGGGCCATACCGATGGGCTCGTTGGTATATCCATGCAGGCAGACGGCGTAGTCGTGCGTGCTCTCCGACGCAGCAAAATACCAAGCGGCAAGCTCGGTTCCGTCATCTGCGGTGAGGCTGCTGCTCTTGCGGTTCTCCTTAAACCACGTCCGCGCCTCGGTGTCCTCGGCATCCGGCTGCTCACCTTTTTTGTCGTTCTTGCTATCCTGCATCATCTTCATGGTGTACGGCGCTTGGGGGTTCAGGGCAAAGTCAAACAAAAAGTTGCCGGCAAATCCGAGCAGCGCAACGACAACCACCAGTGCAACGATGCCGGCCATCTTGAGCTTTCGATGGGAACGTGCGTTTTGAGCCATGCGGTATTCTCCTATAAGATGTTAATACATCAACATTTAATGCAAGCGCATTATGGACGTTCACCGTTGATGCGTCAACAAACAAAGAATGGGTAAACAAAGGGTCACGTAAGGTGCAAATTTCGCACGCACCCAGACGCTTTGATATAGTGTTGAGAACTCTTTACGTTGGAGGATGTAACCGGCATGCCCGATTCGAGCGACAGTTCTAAGCCGCGACCCAAGACCGCGGCCGTTCCACACTACACGGTGGGCGAGGAGATCATGAACTCCGTCACCCATGGTGTCGGCTGCCTGCTGGGTATCGCGGGCCTGGTGCTCCTGATCGTATTCACTGCCCTGCGCGGCGGAGGCCCGGCCCACATGGCCGCGGCGATTGTCTATGGCGTCAGCATTATTCTCGAATATCTGGCCTCCACGCTCTACCACGCGATTCAGCCCGCTCGCGCCAAGCGCGTGTTTCGCATCATCGACCACAGCTGCATCTACCTGCTCATAGCCGGCAGCTATACGCCGTTTTGCCTCATCACGCTTGCAAACGACGGCGGCCCTGCGCTGTTCTTTGCCGTATGGGCCATCGCCATTAGCGGCATCGCCCTCGAGTGCTTTATGCGCGAGCGTCAACCGCACTGGGTAAGTGGCCTGGTCTACCTGCTGATGGGCTGGCTCGTTGTC
>ENA-OZEB01000205-OZEB01000205.1-human-gut-metagenome-genome-assembly--contig:-NODE-205-length-22163-cov-13.466392_pt1 | contig 22163 bp, 9 predicted proteins | sample MGYA00245060_ERZ653593 | MGnify/ENA primary metagenome ERZ653593 (study PRJEB26926, sample SAMN06164989) | human gut metagenome | biome: ENVO:00009003; feature: ENVO:2100002; material: ENVO:00002003... | reverse complement strand
TCGCTTTGCAAGCAAAATCCCACTAAACCCTATAGGTTGCGGATTTGAGGTTAATAAGATTCCTACACCTTTATAATATAATAGCGTACAGAAGGAACGATTTTTATCGTTGTACCCTGTACGCTATTTTTGTTTCGCTATTATGAAGCAGTACCCTCCCCTTGTGAAACATTGCCGTCGATTATCGGCTTGCGGTAATTACCAGTGAGAAGTGCTTGTATCTCGGATTCCGGATAGAGGGTTTTGCCACATAATATAATGTAGGGCAAGATGCCTTGTTTGCGATATTCCTGCAAGGTGCGGCGACTAAGCTTCAAATGCTCGGAGAGTTCCTTGTCGGTGAGGTATCGCTCCCCGTCCAAAGGTGGGCTGTAGGACTCGATGAATGAGGATAGCCAGTTGTTGGCTTTCTTCAAGGATTGCATGGCGGTGTCTATCGACTTGCTCTCATGCGTAAGAAGTTGGTTCATGTTCATTGTTTACAATTTGGATTAAGTGGTGAATATAAAATGTGTTGGCTCGCCCAGGGTGAAGTTTTCGACTTCGCCTTGGGCGAATTTCGTTCTATACCAACCCGATTTGAATCTCAATATCAATCGGAAAATTATTATCAAACAGAGCTGTTTCGTTCTATGCTATACCGATTTGATGCGGGCAATCAGTGGAACGATGGCTTTGACTTCATCGGGATCGTAATAGAACTGGCGACCGAATTGGGTATGTCCCAGGAAACGGCGGTCACGAAGTTTTTGCAAGGTGCGCTGGCTGATGCGAAGTTGCTGGCAGACCTCATGACCTGTAAGCCATTTGTTCAGACGCTTGCCGTTAGCCTTATGCTTCAGCAACTCAACTTTCTTTACCAAGGCATCGTATCTTGCCATCATCAAGTCGAATGCCTTCTTTTCCATTGTTACTACTTCCATATTCTCTGTTTTATTGGTTCAACAAATTCGGGTGCAAAGTTAATGTGTGTATGTTGAAAAACAATGAAAATGAATAACTGTGGCAGTACTTTTCTGGGGTTTGCCGACCGCTTGGCAAGAAAAATCAAGAAAATTATACGTGGGTCATTAATGAGTTGTTAAACGGGTATTTCGCAAATGATTAATTTTGCCACCGAGAAATCAAAACAGCAAAATTTGTAACATTTAAAACGGAATCAAAATGGAAGTAATAACAATGGAAAGTTCAGCCTTAAAGATGCTGACAGAACAGATTGCCGACGTGGCAAAGTTGGTAGCTCTCATATATTCCAATGCGAGAGAAAATACCAAAAGAAGAAGCATGGAACTTGTGCTGACAAGCAGTGATGCAGCAAGAATACTTGGGATAAGCAAGCGAACCCTGCAGCGCTTGCGCTCTACCAACAGCATCGAGTACTTCATGGTGCGCGGACAATGCAGATACAGCATCAACGCTGTACAGAAATTGATTGAGGAACGAACCATTGCCAAGGAGACATGAGTATGGAAGATGGAACATTGAGACGATTGGAATTATATCTGCATGACCTGCACAAGAAGATTGACGGCATCTATGACATGCTGATGTTGAGACATGAGCGAAGCGGAGAGGACAAGGGATGCTCTTGCATCAACGAGAGATTGCTCGACAACCAGGATCTCTGTCTTCTGTTTCAAATCTCTCCCCGTTCCCTGCAACGCTACCGCAGTCTGGGAGTGCTTCCCTACAAGCGGCTGGGACAGAAGACCTACTATACGGAGGAAGACGTGAAGCAATTTATCAAGAACAACGTGAAGGATTTCAATCAAGAGAATGTGGAGCATTATTTGACTCGCATTCACCAAAAATTCAAATAACAAAAGTATTCACCATTAAACATTTACAATTATGGTACAAAAGAAAAAGAGTGATGAACAGGACGTGCTGGTAGTCCGTGACGAGAAGACGGGCGAGATCAGCGTCGTCGCCGGACTCAGCAGAGACGGCACACCGAAGCGAGCACCCGCCAAGGCGGAGAACACGTCCGACTTCCTGCGTTTTGACCGCAACAGTGACTTGATGGACAGTTTCTTTAGAAACTTCTACCGCCAGTGCAAGGAGCCAAGCCGATTCGGATTCTACCGCATAGCGGCAGACCAGGTGGGAAACCTGCTTGGCGTGATGAAGGAGTTACTGAAAGATCCGGAGGCTAACAAGGAGATTCTTTCCGCCCACAAGGTTGACACCTCCAATTATGAGAAAGAGGCAAAGCAATCGGAAGGTCAGGCGAAAGAAACCGCATCATCGGACGATGCGTCCAAGACGCAAGCTAACACAGAAAAAGAGAATGTACCATCTGAACAAACCAACGAAAAAGAGAACGACATGGAACAGAAACCAGAACAGACCGCAACCGAACAGCAGGCACAGACCGCTCCGGGTGTAAAGCAGAACCTCATTAGTGGTAACGATGTGAACCTGCAGGAACTTGGTGCCAAATATGGCATAGACTTCAACAGTATGAATGAGAAGGATATGAAAGCCCTGCTCAACTACGGCAAGACAGGGCTTGTGATTGTGAAGCCGACCTTCGGCGGTGAACAGATAGAGATACAGGCCCGTCTGTCATTCCGCAAGGACGATAACGACCAGTTGCAACTCGTGCCGCATTTCGTGCGCAACGAGCCTAAACTCGATGTCGCTTACAAAGGCTATACCTTCACTCCAGAGGACAAGAAGAACCTGTTGCAGAACGGCAACCTCGGAAAGGTAGTGGATTTCCCCGACAAGAATACAGGTGAGCTGCGTCCTCATTTCATCAGTATCGACCGTCTCACCAATGAGATTGTTGACATCCCGACCAACAAGGTGCGCATCCCCGATACCATCGGCAAGACACCTATTACCAAGGACGATAAGAGAGTGCTCTACTCAGGTATTCCGCTTCGCAAGGAGATTGAGCTTGCCAACGGGCGCAAGTTTACACCGCTGCTGCAGGTGAATGTGGAACAGCGTGGCGTGGAGTTCGTGCCTGGCAGCACAAGACAGGCGCAAGGTCAGAAACAGAATGGAGACAAGAAGCAAACCGCTGACAAGCAGGAGCAGAAGGCAGAAGGTGATGCGGGCGGTCAGAAGAAGCAGCAAGATCCCAACCACTGGCTCAATGAGGACGGAACCATCCGCCGACTCAACACCTATTTCAAGAAGGAACTGACCGAGCAGCAGAAGGACGACTATGTGGCAGGCAAGACCATCGAGATCAAGGAAGTGCCGAACAAGAACGGCAGCGGTACCTATACCGCCTACGTAAAGTTCGACTTCGACAAGATGCAGCCACGTTCCTACCGCAACAATCCAGACCTCAAACAGGCGAAGGAACAGATTCCGACCAATGAGAACAAGGTACAAGTCGCCGTCAACGAGCAGGGCAAGACCCATGAGGCGACCAAGCACACCAAGGATCCGCTGAGTCCGGGACAGTCTGCGCCAAAGAACGAAAAGCAGCAGAAGGAACAGAACGCAGAGGAACAGAAGCCAAAGAGAAAGGCAAGAAGCGTGAAGATGTAGTTGCCGCCACTTGATCCACAGAGTTAATCATCCATCATAACAACCGACATCTGCGGCCGTCTATCCCACGGTTGCGGATGTCACAAAAACAACAGACAATGAAGACAATCATCGCAGAGAAACCAAGCGTAGCCAAGGAAATCGCCCACATTGTGGGAGCTGACAAGCGTGAGGAAGGCTATATGCAGGGCAATGGCTATTATGTGACATGGGCATTCGGACATTTAGTGCAGCCTGCCATGCCGGAAACCTACGGTATGAAGGGATTCCATGCAGAGAATCTGCCTGTGATTCCCGACCCGTTCGTTCTTGTTCCCCGACAAGTCAAGACTGAGAACGGCTACAAACCAGATGCAGGTGTGCTTGCCCAGATTAAAATTATCGGCAAGCTGTTTGACAGCAGTGAGCGCATTATCGTAGCAACCGATGCCGGACGTGAGGGAGAGTTGATTTTCCGATACCTCTATGTGTATCTCGGTTGCCAGAAACCTTTCGACCGTCTCTGGATCAGTTCGCTTACGGACACCGCCATCCGTGAGGGACTTCTGAACCTCAGGGATGGCAAGGAGTATGACAATCTCTATCATGCAGCCAAGGCACGAAGTGAGGCAGACTGGCTCGTCGGCATCAACGGCACACAAGCCCTGACGATAGCCGCAGGACGTGGCACCTATTCCGTAGGTCGTGTGCAGACTCCGACCCTTGGCATGGTGTGCGAACGCTATTGGGAACACAAGCGTTTCGAGTCGAAACCGTTCTGGCAGGTACACTTCGGTGTGGTTGATGCAGACAGTGGCAATATACTGAAGTTCACATCTGCCAACCGATGGACAGACAAAGGCACCGCAACCGATATATATAATAAGGTGAAAGATACCGGTTCTACCATCATCACAAAGGTAGTAACCAAGCGAAAGGTGGAGAAGGCACCGCTCCTTTACGACCTCACCACCTTGCAGAAAGAAGCCAACTCCCAGCATGGCTTCACGGCAGAGCATACACTCTCCATCGCCCAGAAACTCTACGAGGCAAAGTTCATCACCTATCCAAGAACATCAAGCCGCTATATCTCGGATGATGTATTTGCCACCCTTCCCAAACTCTTCAAGAATCTGGAGAATCATTCGGAATATGGAGAAAAAGTGAAACTCTTGCCTGGCAGTGAGGACTACAGCAAGAACAGCGTGAATGCCGCCAAGGTGACCGATCACCATGCCCTGCTCATCACAGAAAATGCAGCCATTGGTCTTTTCAAGGACGAGAAGATCGTTTATGACATGATATTGTGCCGGATGATTGAAGCGTTCTCGGCAGACTGCATCAAGGACATCACATCAGTATCGGCGCAAGTGGATCATGAAGTTGAGTTTGGCATCAGTGGCTCCATCATCCGACAGACTGGCTGGCGAGCGTTGTCGCTCAAGGAAAAGAACAAAAGGCAGGACAAGGATGCAGACGCAACCGACAATGAGGTCAGGGAGCAAGTCATTCCCAACTGGCAAGAAGGACAGCATATCACTCTTTCTGGCTGCACCATCACGGAGGGCAAGACCAAACCAAAGCCATTGCATACGGAATCCACATTGCTTGCAGCAATGGAGACCGCAGGCAAAGAGATAGAAGATGATACGATGCGCCAGGCAATGAAGGACTGCGGTATTGGCACACCTGCCACACGTGCCGCCATCATCGAAACCCTGCTCAAACGAGAGTATATGGTGCGCCAGCAGAAGAAACTTGTGCCGACGGAAAAAGGACTCGCCCTGCATTCCGTGGTGAAGAACATGGCGATTGCCAATGTGGAGATGACGGGCAAATGGGAGGCGGAACTTGCCAAGATTGAACGAGGTGAAGCAAGTGCAGACGGGTTCCCCCATAGTATCGAAGGTTATACCCGTGAAATCACTGCGGAATTGTTAGGTTGTGACAGACTTTTCAGTCACAAGGATTCCGGCTGCCAGTGTCCTAAATGCAAGCAAGGTACCATGCAGTTCTTCGGAAAGGTAGTAAGATGCAGCAACAAGGAGTGCGGTATGCCTGTGTTCAAGCAGGTAGCAGGAAAGTTGCTCACTGATGCCGACATCACCGACTTGCTCACCAAGGGCAAGACCAGAACGCTCAATGGTTTTATCAGTAAGCAAGGCAAATCATTCTCCGCAGCCATTGCCTTTGACGAGAATTTCAACACGAAATTCGTCTTTGCAGAGCACAAAACAGCAGAAAAGCGAGGAAATGTGAAGAGATACAAGAAATAGTTTGTACCTTTGCCACCGAAACATGGTTCATAAATGGTGTCTTTGCAGTTTCACTGCGAAGATAGGCTTCGGCTCAGCAATTAAAGCAAGCTTTATTGCGTTCGCCTTGCACTATCTTTATTGGATGCTTTTATTTACTGTGGATTAAGTGGCGGCACTCGGAGGGATACCGAGTGCCTTTTTCTTGCTTTCACACAAACACCAACCGCCATCCACGGTTTATTATTCACCACTTAATCCATTCAACTGACAAATGAACAGAAAGAAACAGGCACAGACAGAGCTGTCCTATTACGGACTGTACCTCTTGAACCACCTCAGGGAGAACCGTTTCCCACAAGCCAGCGATGCGGACTTTATCCGCGAACGTGCAGACCATGCCGCAGAAGTATATGAGCAGGTACGGCGTGATGCCCTCTTTGCCGATGCAGCACAAGAGCTTGCCATGTCAGCATTGCTGAAAGGTCTCCGCTTTTCCAAGTACAGCATCCTGTATGATGTTGTTGACAGTGAGTTTCCCCTGGAGGTAGCAGTAGAAGACCAGGAAGCGTTTGTCAAGAACCTCCTGCCTTTGGTTGACAACGTGTATTCCATTTACGACCTCACCGATGACGATTTTGCCCAGTCACCGGACTACGACCAGCTCTATACAGAGCTGACGGGAGCCGTTGCCCTTTTCATAGAGTCAAATGGCGTACAATAGAAAACAACGGCTGAACGACAACATCAAGGCGATAGAGACGGCATTCATCCTTGACAGGGAACAGCGCACGCCGACCGCCCGTGAGCGTCTCCTTCTGGAGCGCTACTGCGGATTCGGGGGATTGAAGTGCATCCTGAACCCTGCCAGGGAACTGGCGGATGCCGTCCTTTGGGCAAAGTCAGACCTTGAGTTGTTTGCTCCAACAGTGGAGCTGCATAGACTTATCCGTGAAAACAGCAAGAATGAAAGCGAGTACAAACAGTTGATGGACAGTCTGAAACAGTCTGTCCTCACGGCATTCTACACGCCGTCAGCCGTTACGGAGGCTCTGACGGATGTGTTGAAAGAGCATCAGATTATCCCCGAAAAGGTACTTGAACCCTCGGCAGGCATCGGTGCCTTTGTCGATTCCGTCTTGGATAACAATCCCAAGGCAGACATTATGGCATTTGAAAAAGACCTGCTTACGGGAAAGATACTCCGCCATCTGCACCCGGAGCAGAAAGTGCGCATAGAGGGATTCGAGAAGATAGAAAAGCCTTTCAATGACTACTTCGACCTCGCCATCTCAAATATTCCGTTTGGCGATGTTGCCGTATTTGATCCGTCTTATACAGCCATGAAAGGCATGAGGGCACTTGTCACCAGACGCATACACAACTACTTCTTTGTCAAGGCTCTTGATACGGTAAGGGACGGTGGGTTGGTTGCCTTCATCACCTCACAAGGCGTATTGAATGCCAAAAACAACAGTGCCGCGCGTTTTATGATGCTCTATCATGCTGATCTCGTGTCAGCGATTCGTCTTCCCAACAACCTGTTCACGGAAAATGCCAATACGGAAGTGGGCAGTGACCTCATCATTCTGCAGAAAAATACCCAAAAGGAGTCGCTGCGAGGAGACGACAACCTGCTTGATACCGTCTATAATGACGAGAACCGCATTCCGACAAACAACTACTTTCTGGAGCATCCGGAACGCATTATCCATACAACAGCAAAGTTGGATACTGACCCGTTCGGCAAACCTGCAATGATATACACGCATGAGGATGGTGTGGAAGGCATTGCAGAGGATTTAAGAAAAATGCTCAATGAAGATTTCGGAAGAAATTTTCATTTGAGCAGATATTTGGGGGAAGAGCAAACCACCTCATGGAATGAGGTGGAACGGGGGCAGGAGCAATCACAATCGGGGCAAACAAAACTGGGGCATTCAAAACCAGAGCAACCAGAACCAGGGCTAGAACAGGGGCAATCAAAACCGAGGCACAGTGAATCAGTACCGTCAACAGAGCAATCACATCATCAGCCGCCAGTCCAAATGACGCTGTTTGACCTTTGGGGCATGGAAGAAGATAACCGCCTAAAGGGCCATGCGACGAAGAAGAAAACTGCAGCCAAAGTGGGTGCAGCCGCCACAGGGAGTGCTGCCGCCAAGAAAATGCCTAGAAAGAAAGCAAGCCCGCTGGTAAAAAATGTCAATCCGACTTTTGAAGTTGTGACAAAGCCTGTGGAAAAAGAAGAAAAGCCTTCGTTGACAGATACAAAAGAGCAGGAAACAACACAGGAGGCAAAACCAATCCTGCCAGGTGATGAACCATACGCAAACATCTCTTGGGAAGAGAATTCGCCAATCAACGGCTTTTACGAGATGATGATGTCCATGGCTCCCGAAGACAGGGTGCTGCTGCGCCAAAAGGCGGAACTGCACCGTCAGGAACAACTCAAGGCTCTGGGCGTTGAAGATACGCTTGTTCCAAAGTTCAAACCTCCGATGGAACCGATTGAAGTTCTCAAAGCTCAAATCGGGCATGGACAGTCAAAAGGGAATGAGGCAAAAGAAGATTCCAAGACTCAGAACACATTGGAAGAAACAAATCATGAGCGGGAACAACAAAAAGAGCAAGAAAGAAAGCGGGAAGAGCAGTCAAGGAAGAAAGAGGATGTTATGAAGCCCCGTCCATTTGATGAGAAACAGGAAAGTTTTCATCATGAGGGTTCTATGGTGCTCGACTCTGCCGGAAACATCGGTGTATTGAAAGACCTTACCAAGTATGGTGCTACCTTCATGCCGTTGGATCTGAATATGGAGCAGAAAGAAAAGGCGGTCTTGTATATCGCCCTCCGTGATGCCTATCAGAAACTTTACACCTATGAAGCGGAAGAACAGACGGAAAACAAGCAGATGCGTGAGAGTCTGAATGTCTATTATGATGCTTTCTTCATTCGCTTCGGCAACCTCAATGCCAAGCAGAACGTGAAGTTCATCCTCATGGATGCCTCAGGGCGCGACATGCTGTCGTTGGAACGGGTAGAAAACGGACAGTTCACAAAGTCAGACATTTTCGACCACCCGGTCTCTTTTTCGCTTGACGAGGTCAGTCATGTTGATTCTCCAGAGGAAGCGCTCACCGCCTCGCTCAACAAGTTCGGCCGTATCGACTTGCCGTATATGACAGAATTATCGGATATGCCGGAACTGGAACTGACGGAAGCGCTTAAAGGACGCATCTATTACAATCCACTCATAGACGGCTACGAGATAGCCGACCGCTTCATTGCTGGCAATGTCATAGAGAAAGCAGAGCGTATAGAAGAATGGCTGAAGGAAAATCCCGACCATGCAATCGTGAGAGAGTCGTTGGAAGCCTTGAAGGCAAGCATTCCCGAACCGATAGCCTTTGAGGACCTGGACTTCAACTTCGGTGAGCGTTGGATACCTACAGGTGTGTATTCCGCTTATATGAGCCACCTCTTCAATACACAGGTCAGCATCGTCTATTCCGACAGCATGGACGAGTATTCGGCAAAATGCAGTATGAAGACCATGGCCATCACGGATGAGTATATGGTGAAGGGATATTACCGCCACTACGACGGCATGAGTCTTCTGAAACATGCCCTGCACAACACTTGTCCCGACATGATGAAGAGCATCGGTGAGGACGAGAACGGCAACGACATCAAGGTGCGTGACAGCGAGGGCATACAGCTTGCCAATGCCAAGATTGACGAAATCCGCAACGGGTTCTCTGAATGGCTGGAGGAGCAGTCTGACTCCTTTAAGGAACGCTTGACCACAATGTACAACCGGAAGTTCAACTGCTTCGTGCGTCCGAAGTATGATGGTTCTCACCAGACCTTCCCCGGCTTGGACTTGAAAGCCCTTGGCGGAAAGTATGATGTCAAGAGTGTGTACCCAAGTCAGAAGGACTGTGTATGGATGCTTTTGCAGAACGGCGGCGGGATATGTGACCATGAGGTGGGAACTGGCAAAACCCTCATCATGTGCATGGCTGCGCATGAGATGAAACGTCTCGGTATGGCTCACAAGCCGATGATTATCGGACTGAAAGCCAATGTAGCGGAGATTGCCGCCACCTATCAGACGGCTTATCCCCATGCGAGGATACTCTATGCCTCGGAGAAGGATTTTTCCACCAAGAACCGTGTCAGCTTCTTCAACAATATCAAGAACAACGACTATGACTGTGTAATCATGTCGCATGACCAGTTCGGGAAGATACCGCAATCGCCAGAACTCCAGCGGCAGATATTGCAGGCTGAGCTTGATACAGTGGAGGAGAATCTGAAAGTGATACGCACGCAGGGCAAGGACGTGTCGAGGGGAATGCTCAAAGGACTGGAAAAGCGGAAGTTCAACTTGGAGGCAAAGTTGCAGAAGATAGCCTATAGCATCGAGCAGCGCACCGATGATGTAGTGGATTTCCGCATGATGGGCATCGACCACTTGTTTGTGGACGAGAGCCACCAGTTCAAGAACCTCATGTTCAATACCCGTCACGACCGTGTGGCAGGACTCGGCAACAGCGAGGGAAGCCAGAAGGCGCTCAATATGCTCTTTGCCATCCGTACCATACAGGAGCGGACTGGCAGAGACCTGGGAGCGACATTCCTGTCGGGAACAACCATCAGTAACTCACTGACTGAGTTGTATCTGCTCTTCAAGTACCTGCGCCCCAAGGAACTGGAGCGTCAGGACATCCGCTGTTTCGATGCGTGGGCGGCCATCTTCGCCAAGAAAACTACCGACTTCGAGTTTAACGTCACTAACAACATCGTGCAGAAGGAGCGTTTCCGATACTTTATCAAGGTACCCGAACTTGCTGCTTTCTACAACGAGATAACCGATTATCGCACGGCGGAGGCGGTTGGCGTGGACAGACCACAGAAGAACGAGATTCTTCATAACATACCACCGACACCCGAGCAGGAGGACTTCATCCAAAAGCTGATGGAGTTTGCCAAGACGGGTGATGCCACCATCCTCGGAAGGCCGCCTCTGTCGGAAACGGAAGAGAAGGCAAAGATGCTCATAGCCACAGACTATGCCCGAAAGATGGCTCTCGATATGCGCATGATAGACCCGACTTGTGAGGATCATCCCGATAACAAGGCGAGCCATTGTGCCAAGATGATAGCGGACTATTACAAACGCTATGACAATCACAAGGGGACGCAGTTCGTATTCTCAGATCTTGGCACATACAGACCTGGGGAATTCAACGTGTATTCTGAAATCAAGCGTAAGCTGATAGAGGATTATGGAATACCTTCATCTGAAATCCGCTTCATTCAGGAGTGCAAGAACGAGAGGGCAAGAAAGGCGGTGATAGCAGCCATGAACGAGGGTTCGGTACGAGTATTGTTCGGCTCCACATCTATGTTAGGTACAGGCGTAAATGCACAAAAACGGTGTGTGGCGATTCATCATTGTGATACGCCCTGGCGTCCATCAGATCTTGAACAACGCAATGGTCGTGGAGTTCGTGCTGGCAACGAGATAGCTAAGTTATACGCTGACAATAAGGTGGACATTATCATCTATGCGGTGGAAAAGTCGCTTGACTCGTACAAGTTCAACCTCCTGCACTGCAAGCAGACTTTTATCTCGCAGTTGAAAAGCGGAGCCTTGGGAGCGAGAACCATTGACGAGGGAGCGATGGACGAGAAATCGGGCATTAATTTTTCAGAGTATATGGCTATTCTCTCCGGAAATACCGACTTGCTTGACAAGGCGAAGTTGGAGAAGAAGATTGCTTCTCTGGAGGGTGAGCGCAAATCGTTTAACAAGGGCAAGCGTGACTCAGAAACAAAATTGCAGTCAAAGACGGCAGAGCTGGGCAACAACAAAGCCTCTCTCAAGGGAATGACCGAGGACTACGGCAAGTTTATTGGCAAAGCCAGGAAAGACAAGGACGGCAACATCCTCAACCTCATCACTCTTGATGGTGTGGAGTCCACGAACTTAGAGGTTATAGGAAAGCATCTGCAAATGTTGGCGGAGAAAGAGACAACTGGCGGACAATACAAGCGGATTGGAGAAATCTACGGATTCCCTGTCAAGATTGTCAGCAAGACAAGTTTCGAGAATGGTCTTCCATTTGTTGACAACCGCTTTTTTGTCGAGGGCAATTACAAGTACCAGTACAACTACGGTCACATTGCCAAGTCGGACCCGATAGCAGCGGCAAACAACTTTCTGAATGCCTTACAGAAGATACCAAGCTACATTGAGCAGTATGATTCAAGATGCAAGGCTTTGGAAAAGGAAATACCGCAACTGGAAGAGATAGCTGGCAAGACTTGGAAGAAAGAGGAAGAACTGAAAGGTCTGAAAGCGGAACTGGCGGCGTTGGACAGAAAAATACAGTTAGAATTGGCACCACCACAGGAGCAAGATACTGCAGAAAAACACGAAACAAAGAATATAGAAACAGAACAAAGCATAGTTGGAAAACAAGCACGCTCCGTCTGTCGGTTATGACACCTAATTATATATAGGGGTATCTTGATGTTTTTATCATAATAAGATACCCCTGTTCTTTACATGAAATCTCAAATTTGTAAACATAACCCAATCATAAAAAATGAATAGCAAGTATTCCTGCTGAGTTTATCAAATCAGGGCCATTGTTGTTGATGATGACTCTACCATCAGCTCATATATACCTTTCCGACACAAGCATATAGTGTTTTCATTTGTACCCCGAGTGTGTACAGTTTCAAACCATGATTTACATTTTAACATAAGAAACTGAAGCCGTGACCATTTGTGTTTTTTTGCCAAACTAACTCCAGTACATACAACAGATGTAAAAGATTTCTGCAAAATTGACCGAAATCATAAGAAAAAAACACCAAATCAGCAAATTTCTTAAAGATAATATCCGTTTATTAAGATTATTTTTGTATATTTGCAGCATTAGTTTGGTGGTAAAGCCTATTGGCCTGCCACGTGACAATAGGACCTTACGGAGCAAGCCTATATCACAATTCTTCTCCGTAGTAACAGTCCGTTCTCTCTCACTGGTCTCTCCCTGCGCGGCAGAGGCATACGTTTTTTATATTTTTCAAACACTCCAAATTGACAGCGCATGAGAAAGTTTACTTCTTTGTTACTGTTAGGCTTCGCTATCGGCAGTTTCGCGCAAACGCCCGGAGGAGTCAGCGGAAGCGAACTGTGGTTTAAGACTGCGCCTTTGAACTCAGACCTGCAAGGTTATTACCGTTGGCAGGATTTCTCTGGGGATTCCATACGGCTGATGCTATTGGACAGCCGTGGCGTCAAGTCTGAACTTACTCTTCCTAACAGTTCAGTCCATTATTTCAACTTCAATCCGAGTCTCTGGCTCGCAGACGGATTTCGTAGTCTGAGTGCCAAACTCAAACACGGCAACCTCTCGCAGGCTACCGTCATCGGTGTCTTTGCACCGGAACTGGCAACCATCGGCAAGGATATGGTTGTCTATGCTCTTGACGGCCGCAAGGGCGACGGAGCCATTCTGAGCAAGGACAAAGCCGTAAGGGGTAGAGGTGTTGAACCATTGGACTACGGTTCAGCATCGGGTGAAGACCTGCTTTATCAATCAGGTGATTCTTTGTCCGAGAACGGTTTTAAGGAAAGCGCTCTGCGAGTTGTGTCCTACTTCAAGGTAAGCAATCCTTCAACAACATTGTGGGGAGACAACTCCAACACCACATTATTCATCGGAACCCCTTCCACCTCTGGCAGCTTCGGTACGGATTTTCCGACCTCGCTCTTCGGTAATGCTTCCATCCGGGGATATGCCCCTGAGCTTATTGTGTTCAGCAGGATGCTTACACCCGATGAGCGCAGAAAAGTGGAGAGCTATCTGGCGGTAAAGTACGGCATCACCCTCAAAGGCTCGTATCTTGACAGCGACGGAAACCTGACTTGGGACATGGCGGAGAACCAAGCCTACCACCATAGGGTCACAGCTGTTGGAACAGACATAGCAGGAAGTCTCTCCCAACCGCTTTCCGCAACATCATATGAGGAAAGTCCGGTGTATGCGGCCTTGAAGGAGAACGGAACTTATCATGACGCAAATCCATACAACCCTTCATCCGTTTCCCGTCTGCTTGTCATGGGACGTGAAAACGGCAATCCGATGCCGGACAGAGGCTTTGCTTTCTGGGGCGACGATGATGTGGCACTTGCAACATATACCTCACCTACAGATTCCCTGTGGCATGTCATGAAACGTACATGGATGGTCAAGACCAACGTGCCGTCAAAGCCCGACAGTACAGTGGCAAGATGGACTGCGCAAGGACTTGAAGTGTCAAGGAATGGCTTTACTGACAATATCATCCAAGAGAAAGCCGCTTCCGGAGCTTATGCCACGACCCCAGCCCTTGTTGGAGGTGGCGGTGCTTTTGAGTTCACCTGTCCGACAAGTCACCCGACTTTTGACGTTGGCTTCGGAAGCATCGGTGGCAGCACATGCAAGTATGGATTCCGGTTCACCAATGCTGGAGTTGTTTATCCGATCATCAACGGAGCGGTCTCAAATTCATACATCGCCACGGATGTTGACGGAACGGACATCTCTATCCGCAAGGAAGGCAAAAACATCTATCTGCGTGTTGACGGAACAGGAAGTGCTACAAGAACCATATCCCTTTCGGATGCAACTGACACAGACACAAATGTGGGCATTATCCGAACGGAAGGAGCAGAGTCCGCCTTGAATATGGCAGGCTTGAGGACAGGAGGAATAGATGATGTCGGTTATATGGCAGAGTTGAGCTATGACCTCACACCGGACAGGGAGTTCTCGGACTATTGCCGCAAGCGTACCGTCATGCTCATAGACCCAAGCGGTGAAGGTGATTTCGACATCAACAGCAATAGCAACATAAGATGCTCCAAGCCTGATATGACAAGGGGCAAGACCATATTCCGCAATATCCTATGGGATGCAGACGGAAGCGGAAGCGATGTGTTCACATTCGCCTATTATGACGGCATTTCCTATGATGCCACTCCTACACCGTCAAGTTGCGAGAATGGAGTTCCACGCAATGACGGGTATATCGACATCGGCATCAACATCGGTACACCAGTCTATTCCTATGTGCTCAGCGTTGATACCGTTGCAGGAAAAGTAAAAGGAGAAACCATTGCCAGAGGAACATTCTTCGGTGACACGCATAGAATCACGAATCTTGCCCCCGGCGCCTATGCGCTGTCCGTATCACAAGGTGGAGGCAACGAGATTTATGCCACTGGCAACGCACTCTACACCTCATACTCACATGACACCAGAACCTATCTGTCGGGTGACATTTCATGGACGGTGAACGATACAAAATCAAACTACCGTGTGGGATTGGAGCCAAGCCTCACGGACGAGATCACCCAATATGGCTTCGACGTGCGGGGCGACAAGGCGCATATCATAACCGGTGGATATACAAGCCTAACCAAATATGTCACCATCAAGCCTGGCGATGTGCTCAGTGTTACAGTCCGCAATATGCAGGTCACATACAAGTTGAACGGACAGACCGTGCATCATGAATATGTCTGGTCACTTCGTGCATGGCGGTTCTGCATCAAGTACGGAAAGGGCGAGACACATATCACAGACCTTACCGTAAACAGTACGCCTGTAACCTCATTCACCACAAGGGGCAACGTGCAGATAGAAACACCCAAGAAGTGTACGACAACGATGACCGTCTATGTCGGCAGCGAGTGTGATGCAAGTATGCCTAACGGAACACAGGCAAGGGAGAATCATGTGGGCAGCTCGGACAGACAGGATGACAACTCCTTCATTTCTGGAGAAGACGAGAATTTCACTGTCAATGGCAACGGTTCTACGACAGGCATCTACGAGGCTAAACTCACACAGGACAAGCCTTCTGCAGCCACATTGATGGTGTTTGACGTATCAGGCAAACTGGTAGTGTCACGCCAAATGACAGGCGAAAGCGTCAAGCAAGCCGACTTCAAGGTTCCCGCATCGGGTGTGTATGTCGTGAAGGCAATCTCCGAGAATGGGGAGCATACAAGGAAAATCTCAGTAAAGTAACTTAAAGGAAGATACGCATGAAGAATTATATACAGAAGGTGGCGTGGGCATTGGTTTTACTGCTTGCCGCCACACTGTCCCTTTCGGCAAAGGACGGGACAGCCGTGAGAAAACTCTTCAAGAAGGGTGTCTCTGACAGTATCTCCGTAGGAGGTAGCAAACTGGTCGTTCTTCAGAAAGACCTCATTCGGAACAGAAGCCTTTCCGTGAACTCTATCGGAGAGGAGAATGTTCCTGAACTTGACTTTGCCATGACCAACGTCACGGCAGGAGGACATGGCTACCGTTTTCTCCCTCACGGAACACACTTCACAGGCGAGGGCGCGACTGTCAAGATAAAGTATGACCGCACGAGAATACCAAGCGGCTATACCGAGGACGACATCCGTACCTATTACTACGACCCGGCCGAGAAGCATTGGGTTGCGTTGGAGCGTGTGCGTGTGGACAAGAAGGAAGAGTGTGTCGTTTCAAAGACGACCCACTTCACCGACATGATCAACGGTGTGATACAGGCACCGGAGTCACCGCAGACCGAAGGCTTTGCCCCGACGATGATGAACGACATCAAGGCGGCTGACCCGACGGCGAAGATAAATGTCATTGCGCCTCCAAACGCAAACAACCGTGGCTCTGCCAACTTGCAGTATCCGTTCGAGATGCCGCCAGCACGAAACGGTATGCAGCCAAGCCTTGGCTTGCAGTACAGCAGCGAGAGCGGTAGCGGTTGGCTTGGCGAGGGTTGGAACGTCAGCGTGCCAAGCATTACGCTTGACACCCGGTGGGGCGTGCCTCGTTATGACCAGTCAAAAGAGACGGAGACTTATCTCTTGTCCGGTTCAATGCTCTCCACTATGGATGACAACGGACAGATGGGAGTTGCACACCGTGGCGAGAAGATGAACAGAAAGGCTGACCGCCAGTTCTACACCCGCCAAGGCGGTGATTTCAGCCGTATCATCCGCAAGGGTGACAGTCCTGCCAACTATTATTGGGAGGTTACAGACAAGCAGGGTGTCAAGTACATCTATGGTGGTGACGGAGCTGTTGTAAAGGGCAATGTCACCGATGCTTCGGGCAATACCCGTGAGGTGATTGCCGAATGGAAGCTGAAACGTGTCGAGGAACTCCACGGTGACTATATAGAATATGTGTATGACATCGTGGATGAGGATGTGCGTGGCGGTTTGAAGGCCAAGGCTGCATATCTGAAGGAGGTTCACGCAGGTAATGCAGGACAGGAACCGCACACCGTTGTACTCTTTGATGGCAACAAGGTAAAGCAGGTAAAGACCAACAATGCCCGCTATGGATTCCTCGCCTCCTCCAACAAGCTGTTGGAGAAAGTGACCGTGAATTTCCAGGGCGAGACATTGCGCAGCTATGCCTTTGACTACAAGGAAGGTGCATTCCACAAGGAAACGCTCACAGGTGTCAGACAGTATGACAACAACGGCAAGGAGGTCTCCTTCCAAAACTTCGACTACTATGATGACGTACAGGCAGACAAGGGCTATGTTCCTTTCAAGGATGATTCCGAAAAATGGAACACCCACGATGACGGACTTGACGCAGGTTTCGTCAATCCATTGAAGACTGTCAGCAAGCGTTTCAGCGACAAGCCAACTGCACTTGGCGGAACGACAAGTTCTTCTGTAAGCGGTTCGTTCTATGCAGGTGTGGGTGTCGTGGACGGAAGTCCTTGGAAAGGCAATACCGTGGGTGGCTCATACAGCTATTCAAGCGACACGAGCAAGGGACTTTCCGCACTCGTTGACTTGAACGGTGACGGACTTCCTGACAAGGTATATAAGTCCGGTGGTTCTGTATATTATCGTCCACAGATTAAGACAGACAACGGAGAAGTCGTATATGGTGAGCCTGTCAAGGTAAAGGGCATCAGTAACTTCTCGACAACCAAAAGTTCTACCAACACTTTCGGTGCGAATGCCGTTGTCGGTTGGAATGTCCTGACTGCCGTTGTCGGAACGGACAAGTCAACCACTAAGACAAAGACCACTCAGTATTTCAGCGACATCAACGGTGACGGACTTGTTGACCTCGTTTCCAATGGCAAGGTATTTTTTAATCACTTGGAGTTTGACGGATCTGGCAATGCCGTGCCTACGTTTACATTGAGCAGTGCCGATACGCCAAGCCCAATCATCTATGGTGGCAAGGTTGACACTTCTGTCATGGAGGTCAGTAAGGATGAGCAGGCGGAAGCCATCAAGAACTCACCGATGGAGGACATCGTGCGTGTATGGCAGGCTCCTAAGGACGGAACTGTCAGCGTAACTGGTCAAGTAAGTCTCATTGCACCAACAGATGACTATGATGCTGACGAGTATCAGAAGGCAGACGGCGTAAGAGTTGCTATCCAAAAGGGTGGCAATGAGCTTTGGAACAAGACTATTGCAAAGGGCGACGGCAGTTCTTATACCGCTGCAGTCTCTTCTGTTGCCGTCAAGCGTGGTGACAGAATCTATTTCCGTGTGCAGTCGGGTTCCGAGGAAACAAGCAACGGTTCTTTTGACAAGGTGAACTGGTCGCCAACCATTACATACGCTGGCGAGTCAAACACCTTACCTAATGGTCTTTCTTCTGCTGAGTATAAGCCTGAGGATGGTGCCATCTATGATGTGAACACCTCTGCCAATGTGGAGAATGGATCAAGCGTTGAAGTTCACAGTGCCTTCCACAAGCCTGTAACAACCGACGATGTTGTTCTCAGCATCATCGGCAGCAACGACAAGAAAGACAGTGACGGAAACGACAACCCTAACTATATCGAGAAGACGGTCTTTGCTCGTACACTGAAGGCTAATGAGACTTTCAATGGCGATTCACTCAACATCAGTCTGGAGAATACAGAAAAGCTGACCAACTTCAGCTTTGAGATTTCATCCACCTCAAATGTTGATTGGAAGAATATCGGTTGGCAAGCGTCTGTGACTTATAAGGACTCTGCCAATATAGAACAGACGATAGCCGTTCCTGCACACTACAAGACATTTGCAAATGCCTTGGCAGAGGGCAAGCCATACTTGACCACTGCGACTGATACAATTATGGTTGTGTCGCCAGTGCTTACCCTTTCTGACAATTCCATCAATGGCCAGGTTACTTTGACCGCCAAGACAGAGGATGCACTCATCGGCAAGAAGTCTTTCACTATCGAGAATGGCATCTTGAAAGCCGATACTCTGCGATTTGCAACTACTGCAGGAAAGAACATCTGGTTTGAATACAGCTATCCGGCAGCAATCTCTAATGAAACTGTTACTTCAGCCTCTGTTTCCATCCTGAAAGATGCGGCAGGTCTCGTAACAGAGAATGTGCTTGCTGGATTCTATGCAGAGAATGACAATCTTGGCTTCGGTATGCTTTACCGTGGCTGGGGAGGTTTTGTTTATAACTCGGCAGAGGGCAGATATGCAAAGCCTATTGACGAGTCATTGCTGAAATTGCCAGAAAACGAGAACGACAAGGTTGACCCTCTCACAATGGCATTCACTCCATTGGGCACAGACCAGACTTCTATGAACAAGTGGGTCGGTCAGCGACAGGACATCTATCTTACTGCGACCGAGGCAAGCACAGCCCGATTGACCGAGCAGGATGTACTCCTTACCAATCCTTTGGATAACAATGCGGAGGTGGCAGGACTTGCAGGTGAATATTTGCAGGGTACTGGTGCGGCAGCTGTAAGCCAAGTGGTATCAAGCAAGAGTACCGTTGTGCAAGGTGGTGCACGTGGCATTACCCATAACAATGCAAATGGCAGTTCCAAGACGGAAGTTGCCATGATGGATATGAACGGTGACGGATTCCCTGACATCATTGCTGGTGGTACTATCCAATACACCAATTCACAAGGTGGATTGAGTGGAGAAATCTACAAGGGTATCGGAGCTAATAACTCTGACAATGCTTCTGAGGCATGGGGATATGGTGGCAATCCAGTAGCTTCTGTGTCCGATATTACAAAACTTATCTCCGGAAGCAAGTCTTCCGCACAGAACCAACAGAGTTCATGGTTGGCTCAATTCTCCATTTCCGGCAGTGCGCCGAAGAATACGGATGAAGCTGTAGAATCGTTCATAGATATTAATGGCGATGGACTACCTGACAAGATTCTTTCCGACAAGAAGGTGAGATTAAATCTTGGCTATGCCTTTACCGAGCCTATTGACTGGGAACTTGACCGCATCCAAAGCGGCAAGAGTCTTTCGTATAATCTTGGTGTTGGAACTGGTATCAACAAGGCTTCCGGTAGTTTCTCCGCAGGTTTTGGTATTGTTACATCTGAAAATGAGGAGGAATACAACCTTATCGACATCAACTCAGATGGTCTTCCAGACAAGGTATGGAAGAGCGGCCATGGTATCATAGTTGCCCTCAACACTGGTAACGGCTTTGACGAGCCTATCAGTTGGAAGGGTGCAAGTGCGCTCAGCGAATCGGCCTCTACATCAGAGTCTGCAAATGCAGCGTTCACTTTGACCATCAACATTCCTGTCATAAGCATCAAGATTTCAACCAACCCTGGTGCATCAACCTCGCACAGTATCAATCGTCCTACCTACTCTTTGCAGGATGTTGATGGTGACGGCTATCTTGACATCGTTGAGTCGGAGAAGGAAAGCGAGTTGAAGGTTACACGCTCTGCCATTGGCAGAACCAACATGTTGAAGTCTGTCACCAATTCCTTGGGCGGAACTTTCACACTCGACTATGCGCATACCACTCCTACCTACGGACTTCCTGGTGGCAAGTGGGTAATGTCTGCCCTTACCGTTGATGATGGTATCCATGACGACGGTCCAGTCATGACTACCGCCTTTGAGTACAAGGATGGCAAGCGTGACCGCCATGAACGTGAGTTCCTCGGTTTCGGTGAGGTCATCACCAAGAACCTTGACACGGAGAAAGGCAATTCTGTTTACAGACAGGCTGTTGAGAACTACGATGTAGCCAACTACTACACGCAGGGCAATGTTACCGCCACATCCGTAGAGGATGCCAATGGCAACAAGTACACTGAGACAAAGAACCGTTACGACAGCTACTATCTGACTGCCGACGGTGACAAGTACACGTTCGCAAAGCGTGACGTGAACCTTTGGAGTGACCGTGCATCTGCATTCGTACCTCTCCGCTATACGGCAAACTTACAGTATGAGGGTGCGGCAAATGGCGTGGTTACATCCGAGGCATGGAATGAGTACTACCTCACTGGCTATCATGGTGAGTTGAAGTCCTACAAGTACAGCGACAAGGGCAGTCTTGGCGAGGACGGAAACGGCAAGTTCGATTATGCGACTGCTATCAAATATACCGACAATGCAAGCAAGCACATCTTCGGACTTCCTGTTGATGTGACTGTTACAGGCGGTGACGGCTCACTCTATCACCATGTGACGGCGAAGTATAATACCAACTACGCCAACCACATCACCCAGATTACGCAGCAGTTGAATGATGGGGAGGCAGTGACTGATTACAAGTACGACTCTTACGGCAACATCATCCAGAAGACTCTCCCTGCCAACGGCAAGGGACAGCGTATGTGGTACAAGTACCGCTATGAGCCTGAGATGAACATGTATGTTGAGCGCATTGACGATGCGTGGGGCTACCGCAGCGAGCAAGGCAATTTTGACTATCGCTATGGTATAGCCAAGGAGCATCGTGACCTCAACAACTTCTACTATGAGACTGATGTTGACGACCTCGGTCGCATTACTGGCGTACGTGGTCCAAATGAGTTGGCTACGGGCGCACCTTATGCCATCGCCTTTGAATATCAGCCTTTGGCTACCTTTGGTGAGAGTGGCATTACCGCTCCTGCATACGCCGTGACCAAGCACTACGACATCCAGCATCCTAACGATGACTTGGAGACCGTTACTTTCGTTGACGGCTTCGGAAGAGCCGTTCAGGTGAAGAAGGACGGTGTTGTGACAAGTGCATCCAAGGGAAACTCTGCCAAGGACGAGAACGTGATGATTGTCAGCGGCAGAAACGTATATGACGCTTTTGGACGTGTGGCAAAGGCATTCTATCCTACAACGGAAGGAACTGGATCGAAATCAACGTTCAACAAGTCATTTGACAATGTATCTCCAACGGTTACTGTTTATGACGTGCTCGACCGTGCTACCTCAGTGACATTGCCGGACAACTCTACGGCAACTACGGCATATACGGTTGACAACGGCAGTCATGCACTTGTTACAACCGTAACAGACGCACTCCATAATGTGCAGGCTACCCATACCAATGGCAGTGGCAAGACCTTGAAGACCATCCAGAAGAGCG
>ENA-OZEB01000180-OZEB01000180.1-human-gut-metagenome-genome-assembly--contig:-NODE-180-length-23579-cov-6.685555_pt1 | contig 23579 bp, 18 predicted proteins | sample MGYA00245060_ERZ653593 | MGnify/ENA primary metagenome ERZ653593 (study PRJEB26926, sample SAMN06164989) | human gut metagenome | biome: ENVO:00009003; feature: ENVO:2100002; material: ENVO:00002003... | reverse complement strand
GTTTTTGAGAGTGCGTGGCGGAAAAAATCCGCTGGATAACACGGCTGTTCACCCTGAGTCATACAAGGCAGCACAGGCGCTTATTGACAGGTGCGGGCTGAGCCTTGCGGACATGGGTGACGTAAAGCAGATAGCTGAGAAAGTCAATGCAATGGGTATGAAGAAGCTTGCCACAGATATCGGCATTGGTGCTCCCACGTTAAAGGACATAGTAGGGGAGCTTGAAAAGCCTGGTCGTGACCCTCGTGACGAGCTGCCGCCACCGCTTATGAGAAGTGGCGACATTATGGATCTTAAAGACCTGAAACCGGGCATGGAGCTTATGGGCACAGTGAGAAACGTTATAGACTTCGGAGCGTTCGTTGATATCGGTGTTCACGAGGACGGTCTTGTACATATTTCTCAGATGTGCGACAGATTTATAAAGCACCCTCTTGAGGTCGTAAAGGTCGGGGAGGTAGTTAAGGTTTGGGTACTTAACGTTGACCTGAAGAAAAAGCGTATTTCGCTTACTATGAAAAAGCCTAAGGTGTAGAGATCCAAAACGAAATAAGTTGGAAAAGTCCTAAATAAGTGGGACGTTGGTCTTACACTTTTGCGGCAGACTGAAGGGCTGTTAGAACAGCCCTTTTTTGTTTGCAGTCAGGTGTGGTCTTGACGCAGGGAGCTGTGAAACGCCTTATGGCTTGACCTTACGGTATAATTATGGTAATATAAAATCGTACATAGACTATGTTATAAAAGGACGTGAAAAAATGCGGATCGCAGTTTGTGATGATAATGCTGTTTTTCTTCAGTTTTTTAAATCTATGCTGGCAAATGAACTTGAATCAAGGTCGGTCAAGGCTGAAATAGAAACGTTTACCAAAGCTGAGAGCTTTTTTTACAGCCATGGTAAAAAGCCTTTTTCGGCTATATTTCTTGACCTTGATATGCCTGAAATGACCGGTTTTGAAGTCGCGCGGCAGCTGGGTCAGAATGGTAATTGCTTCGTGATCTTTGTGACAAGTCATCAGGAACTGGTTTATGACAGCTTTAATTTCAGACCGCTGAATTTTTTCTGCAAAGATCCTGACGCTGATGTTGTGAAGGATATGCTCCATATGGTAGCAGGACAGTTGACGGACGCACTGAAGCAGGAAAAGACAGTGGTTTTGGAGAATAGGGAGCAGGGAAGGATCTCTGTAAAGCTTCGGGATGTAACTTATATAGAGAGCAATAGCCACAGCATCATATATCATTTTGCAAATAATAAGGATACCATTGCAGTCAGAGATAGCATTGGCGAGATAGAAGAAGCTTATCGTAAATTTGATTTTATACGGGTACATAAAAAATATATCGTCAATCTGAAATATGTTTTTAACATAAGCCGTTCAAATGAAACAGTGATCTTCAAAAGCGGTTCAGAGCTTCCCATGAGCCGAGGATATAAGAATGCAGTTGACGACGCTTTGACTGAATATCTGAGGAGAAAGTGATGACTATTACATTGTGGACGATATTTGAGATCTTGATAAACTTTTATCAGGGCGGTCTGGAAACATGGTTTATATATAAATTTCTTACGCCAAGATCTCATGAAAGGGCTAAGATATGGGCTGTTATATTTGCCGTTTGTGAAGGCTGTCTGGTCACTGCTTTTAATTATTTCACTGTATTTGAGGGCTTTGGAAGTGCTTTGTACTGGGCAAGTCTGCTTGTTTTTGCGTTTTGCTTTTTTAGTGACAATGCAGTAAAGAAATTTCTTTCCATATCCCTCTCGCAGGTTGCGATCTTGTTGATAACGTCATTGGAACTAAATGCTGTATCGTCATTTTTTAAAATATCCCTCAGGGAGCTTGTGGTCGAACAAAGCTTGCTTAGATTTGTGACGCTTATAATGATCCAGATCTCTATATTCATTGTATTTAGATTAATACTGATGGCCTTTAAACATACAGATGATTATACGGCTTCAGATTGGGTTACGATAATTGCAGTGCTTATTATTTCGTTTTCTCTCGTTATGGTAATACATGAACTGTCCCTTTTGGCAGACGATGGCCATAGGCTGTATATAAATCTGTCATATATGCTTGTCTTTGTTCTTAATATACTTATATTCTGGATAATAAATTCTTTGATAAAAAAGAATCAGAAGATCAAGGAAATGGAGATAGTCAAACTAAGAGAGCAGTATCTTGAGCAGTTTATCGGAAACGCCGAGTCGCAATATGACGCCATGAGAAAACTAAGGCATGATATAAAAGACAAATATGAAACGGTCAATGAACTGTTGAAAGTACAAAAAATAGATGAAACGAGAAAATTTATCTCAGAAAGCTTTGACCTTATCGGGAAGTCGGAGTCCTATGTTAAAACGAAAAATAATATTGTAAATGCTATCGTTAACGCAAAGCTTACGATGGCTTCTTCCTTGGGGATAAAAATATCATGCATAACAGTTTCAGATTTTGAGGGAATAAAGGGAACTGACCTTTGCGACCTGTTGAGCAACACGTTGGAGAATGCTATAACGGCATGCAAGGAAATAGCCGACGACGCAAATAAATTTCTGTATCTGAAGATCGACCGAGAAACGGATACATATACGTTTTTGATAAAAAATTCAATAGATTATTCTGTTATGGATAGTAATCCAAGGCTTACGACCACAAAGGCTGATAAAAAACAGCATGGTCTGGGGACCTCAATAATCAGAGAGATAGCAAGAAAATATAATGGCAGATGCGATTTCTATGAGTCGGAGGGAATGTTTTGCTGTCAGGTAACATTGATGGCAGATACAACGGCCCTGAACTAATTGTTCTGAACCGTTGCTGCATTTCGTGACAAAAACCTGCAACTCATTCCAAAAAGCTTGACATATTGCTTTTATTCTAGTAAAATTCAAATTAGGGTAAGACAAAAGCGAGGCGGTAGTTTATGGATCTTGTTGTATCGGGTATACTTAATTTTTTGACCGAGCAGGAAGCTATCGGCAAAGCAGATGAGGTACAGGATTTTTATCGGTATGGCATAGAAATAACTATTTCATCAATGTTAAACATTGTGCTTGTATTGCTTATGGGAGCATTGACAGGGCATTTGCTGGAAAGCGTAATATATTTGGCAGTGTTTATTGCTGTCAGGGTTATTACCGGAGGGTATCATGCAGATACATATTTCAGATGCAATTTGCTGATGTGTTCAACATTTATTGCTACAGCTTTTCTTAATGACAAGGTATGCGGATATATAAATATATGGGTGATAGTTGCCTTTGTGGTGTTTGAGGAGATAATAGCTTTTGTATTCTGCCCTGTGGAGAACAAAAATAAGCCTATAGAAAAAGATAAAAAGCCAAAGTTCAAAGCGATGGGAATGATAGTTTTTCTGTTGCTTGATCTGTTTGGCGGGGCGATTATCAATAGATATCAGATGGTTGGATCTATGATCCTGTTAACAAATCTATTAATTGCAGTTTTAATAATATCAGCGAAGATCAAAGAAAAGAGGTGTGATAAGAATGAGATCATTTAAGAAATTGCTTGCCAGCCTTATTGCCAGAGCAACTAAGAGAATGGGTATAGCTGCCTGCGGATGTGCATCAATGTATGGTGGCTATCAAACTAAAGAGCCAAAAAACATTTACAAGAATTAAGCGTAAAGCTACAAGAATTACGATAAGCATTACAAAGACTTTATCATTTCCCCTTTAAATCTTGTGATACTTGTAAATGAGGTAACATTAGCAGGAAAATAACTTCCTGCTGGTGTTACCATTTTTTTTATTTGTAGTGAGTTCAAGCTTTTGACAGTGAGTAGATTTGCTTTTAGACACAAAAAAATTACGCCCTACAAAAGGATGCGCTGTACTATTCGGTTTTCAAAGAACGGGCGGAGGCTATAGAGAAAGCCCCCTCACTTTCCATGTTGAAAAGTTGAGGGGGCTACAACCAAGTTTTTTAATTTTCTAAAAGATTTTTGAGCTTTGCTCTGATTTTTGTCGAAGGCATAAAGAAAGAGCGCCGGAGATTGCCGTCCCCGTTCGGCTGGGGATACATGGTCAGAATGTGGGTGTCGCTTGCCGCCTTTCGGAAAGGGACTTGCTGGCAAGCTCGCTTTCAGGAAAATAGGCGGTGGCGGAATGATCCGTCACCGCCTATTGTGTTTAGGCTATTTTGATTTCGGAAGCGTCGGCTTATTTAACCTTGGATTCCTTTCTCTTTTTGCCGCTTACGCCCAGCAGAGTCAGAACGCCGCACAGAGCAGCCAGCCAACCGATGTGGTTGCTGCTGTCACCGGTCTGAGGACACTTGGTGGAGTCGTCATTTCCTGGCTTATTGGTGTTATTACCACTGCTGCCTGTATTGCTTGTGTTGCCGCCGTCGGGAAGCTTGTCGATGACCGTATTCTCGCTGCGCTTGGCGCCGCAAACGGTGCATTCCTCGTGCTTGATGCCGGTGGCCTCCTTGGTAGCGGCCTTGTCGATCTCCCACTGGAAGTTGTGTGCTGCCGTGTCGGCCTTGTCGCCGCACTCGCACTCATGCCAGTGGTTGGTGCCGTCATACTTCCACTCTGTACCGTAGTGTAAAATTACAATTCATAATGAGATATGACAATTCATAATGAGATATTAACAGCTTGTACACAAAACAAAATTACAATTATAATGAGATATCTCTGACATTAATATCCTATATTTTCATTGATTATACAATGGCATAACTTACAACAACGTAAGTTATGCCATTTTTGTAACATTAATAAGGCAGAAATAATCTATAATTCTATCACGTTCAAAGATTTATTAACATTCAATTCATATTGCAATGCTATAATAAAAGAACAAACGTGTGCTAAAAAAGATGTATAACATCATAAAAACTAACTAAGATATAAAAATAAGTCAAATAAGTGTAACCACACATTGAGGGAAAAGCTATGAGCAAACGTATATCCAGAGCAACGAAACTAGCAAGGGGACAAGGATCCGGTGAGGGTGCAAAGTACAAGCCATATGTGATGACCAATGAGTTCAATAGCTTGGGGACAACTTCCGTCATCAAGGATTGGAAAACAGGACGTGGCGTTCATTGTCTGTCACAGGCGGAAGCTTTATGGTTTTACATTCTCCGCTGGGACGATAATAATATAGATATTCGGGAGCAATACCCTCTTGACCGAAATATCACAAGCAGGATCGCCGATAAATATGGTTTTAAACACCCAGGCAATTCTGATCATATTATGACAACTGATTTTCTTGTCACAAAGAAAAATAATAAACTGCACGCATATTCTGTGAAACCTGACCGTGATCTAAGCAAACGTACCTTGGAAATTCTCTGTATAGAAAAGCTCTACTGGGAACATAACAATATTGAGTTTGATATGCTTTTCAAAGAGGACGTTAACACGATATTGGCATCAAATATAAGGCTTGTCACAGAGTATTATGACGAAAGCCGTGTCTTTGATAGATACAGTAACATAAGGCATAATATCGCCACGAAAAAGATCCGCTGCGATATGGAACACAAAATTCTAACAAATGACGATCTTGATAGAATATGGGGTGAATACTGAGATGAATGATTATATTTTGGCTATAGGCGATATATTGTATGATAAAGATAATCAAAACAGCTATCGAATAATATCATTAATTGACGATCATTTAATACTGTGTGAAATGGAAACAACCAAACTGGAGTTACAACAAATCAAATATACCATTATAGCTGATTTGGTATTATCTAATAAAATAGAAATAAAGAAAGACCAAGCCCTCGTTTATGACATTGACCAACTATCAGAAAGCGTAAGAAACAGATATATACTGAAAGTACATATTATGAACGATGTCAAGATCGCATATGGACCTTCTTATCTAGGATTAATGGGTAAATCCTCAAAAATAGAATTGCAGAAAATACTAGCCAAATACAACTATCCTATATCGAGCTTTTGGAGAATGTGTACCACTTATTTTCAAAGTGGAATGAAGAATTATTCACTTATTAACGCCAAATCGTTTAAATCAAATGAAGTAAAAACATATACTTACAAAGCACGACCAGGAGCTAAATCCACATATAATCTTGATAATGTAGTCAAGCCTAATGAATATGTCATATATTTTGAGGAAGCCCTTAATGAATACAAAGCAGGCAGAGAGAAAACATTAAAAAATGCTTTTTCAAGAATGAATATTCTACACTTTACCCAAGCAGAAATAATTGATGGAGTAGCCACAAGATTACTTTTGCCTGAATGTCAAAGACCTACCTACAAACAGTTTTACTATTACGCCCAAAAACATCTGACAAAGGAAGAAAAAGATCTGATAAAAACCTCTGCAGCTGAACAGCGAAACAACAAAAGACTTCTCATAAGCGATTCATTGAAAGACGTTTATGGACCTGCGGATATGGTCGAGATAGACGCTTGTGAGGCTGATGTTTCTCTGGTATCTGAGCTTGACCCTGACCAGGCAATAGGCCGCCCTATCGTGTATTTTATGATAGACGTATATTCTAGGATAATACTTGCGGTGTCAGTTGCATTTGACAATAACTCTATTCTCGGCATAACAAATCTGTTTTTGAATCTAGCTGACGATAAGCAGGAATATTGTAAAAAATACGGTATCGAATTTAATGACAAAAGACTATGGCCGTCAGGTGTTATCCCCAAAAGAATAAGAGTTGACCGTGGAAGCGAATTTAAAAGCTATGAGTTTGACAGGATATGCAACGAACTCGGAATTGAAAAACAAATAGTCAGCGGTGCGTCAGGCTCTCTCAAGAGCGTTGTTGAGCAAGCCTTTCATCAAATGCACGCCAAGCAAAATGTACACCTTGAAAACCACGGACTTATCGAGAAAAGATATGATTCTCTTCATCACAAAGAAGCTTCTCTCACCATACACGATTACACCCGAATGGTGATAAACTTTGTGTTAGCACATAATCAGCAGCACCTTGAAACATACCCTCTCACAAAAGAAATGATAGAAAAGAACATAGCTCCTGTTCCTGCGATATTGTGGGAATACGGCTCAAAAAAATATGGAATGCCGCAGCCGATACCTGTTCTTGAACAATACCTTTATAGCCTGATGACGCCTATCAAAGCCAAGATATCAAAACGAGGCATAAGCTACAAAGGCTTGTGGTACTTTGCACCTAACGATAAACGGCTGATGTCAGAGATGTATGCCGCAGGCACAAGGCGTATGCCATTTGAAGTGAGAATGGATATGCGTGATGTGGGTGCCATATACTACATCAGAAATTCCAAGCTGGTAAAGATACCACTAAACGTCCTCATTACAGGCAACAGCGACTATAAGGGACTTACAATGAAACAATATGAAGAATATTATAGTGCAAAAAAGAAAATGCAGGCTAAAGGCAGGATAGACAACGAAAAAATAGACTCTGCCGTGTATGCAAACAACGAGAGTATCGTTAAGTCAGCAAAGAAAAACGTTCACTCACGAACAACGGACATACGAAGCTCCCGTGAGATCGACAAGCAAAAAGTATCTTATGAGGGCAAGATAAGCACAAGACTTGAAAACAAAGATGAAACGTCCAAAAACATTTCAGCAGATGAACAAAAAGAAAACGGTGTGACCGAGTATCGGGATTATGCAAGCTTTGAAGAAGCTTTGCAGGACTTTTATGACAACAACTGATGTCAAACTTGGGGAGATAACGAATGGCAAAATATAATTATGTAACATGTGAAGAAGGCGTGTCACAGTATGATGATTACGATCTGAACGAACATCGGATAGTTCCTGCACGATATGTTGAAGCCAAACTAGCAATAGACGCTGGCAATCCATACATAGAAGCTCTACCATATCCGAGAACAGGAAGAAACATCATATCGTCATATAGCCAAACTATGGCCGATTTTGATTACGATAAAATAAAGAGTATGTCAACCATTGATAAGATACTTCAGATAAGATCTCTGAGGAGCATACGCTTTCCGCTTCCATTTCATGCAGAGCTTGAGCTTTCTTTCTACAATGCCTTGATAACATCATACAGATCACGTCACATTCTTCATTCTGACAATGATAAGGTATCTTATTCCGTGGAAAACCAGGAATTCGCCGCATCAAATATTTTGATAGGCGATTCAAGTGCTTCCACAGACGCAGGCTTTTCTCTTATCGGATATTCAGGCTGCGGCAAAAGCTCTGCAATACAAATGCTTGTATCATACTATCCGCAAGTTATTATGCACACAACAGAAAACGGAGAGTATTTTCCTCAGATAACATATCTTGTTGTCAACTGTATCCCAAACAGCAATTTTTCTGCCTTGTATGACGGCATAGGTGACGCTATCGATAAAGCGTTGGGAAATATCAAACCCATATATTCCGCTGAGATAATGAAAATAAGGACATTAGGCGCAAAAGCAGAGCGTATCCGTGAATATGTAGAAAAGTTCGCTATTGGAATCATCATTTTCGACGAAATACAGCTACTAGATTTTTCGCACACACGAGAAAACTCTTTCGATTCTCTGCTTACACTCTCAAACAGAACTAAGGTCGCAACAGCTGTTGTGGGTACAGAAGACGCAAAAGCCAAAATGTTTAAAACACTCAGAACAGCTCGAAGAGTCGGCAATGTCATTAATGGGAATATGTATTGTACGGACAGAAATTTCTTTTGCTTTCTTGTAAACGAACTTTTCCGATACCAATGGTTTGATAAACCTGTTACAGTTTCAGAGGAGATAACAGACGCTTTGTATGATGTTACAAAGGGAATCGTAGACCAGCTTATCAGCATTTACATATATATGAATATTGATTTTTTAAACAGAAAGAAAAAGCCTGAAATAAACAGCAAGTATATATATGCTGTAACTAACAAACATTTCGCAGGACTTCGTGATGTATTGGAAAATCTTGATTCTGACTTTAGCGATTATCTTATGCAAGAAATAAAGGACAATGCAAAGCTTGAGCTTGATAAAATAGAAGATGAAGCCAAACAGCTCAAAGAAACCGAGAAAATATTAAATAATAACAGCAGTGAGGAAAAGGTACAAATAAAAAATGTCGTGGCAAATATCACCGCTATCTATGATGAATACACTCCGACACAAATAGAAGACGCTTTCAAAAAGGTAATAAGGAAAAAATCATCAGTTGGAAAGACCGAAAGAGAAATAAGCAAATTGGTAATAGAACAGCTTACAAAACAGCAACACACAAGATCAGATCTGCATAAAAAGAACACTCCAAGCGTAATTCAAATGCAGAACTTTCTTGGCATAGATAAAGAGGACAAATAAATGCCTGTTATTCCTGTATACAGAAACCCTTATCCTGATGAATTAATGTATTCCTGGATACATCGTCTGGCAAAGAAAAATGGTTTGCCGATAACAACTTTTGCAGACTCATATCTTAATAAATTCAACTCCAAAATTGGCTCTCTGGAATATGACATTCGATATGGACTATTATGTCTTAACGAGAGTTTTTTCATTCAAAAGGATCTCAAAGAAATGTTCTTATCTATGTCAATATTTCCTTTTGAGGCTATGTTTTTCTCTGTAGGACAACAAACACGATATGTAAACAATATGTTTAGAAAGCCTGATCCGCTAAATGCTCCGGTAAATACGATGATAAGGGAAATACACATATGCCCACAATGCATAGAAAATGACATTGAAATATTTGGAGAACCATATATACACAGGGCTCATCAACTTTCAGGCGTATGTACCTGTCACAAACACAAGGCCCCATTGTATAAGTATACTGGCATCAAGGGTCACGAATGTGAATATGACTTATCCCATTATACAGAGCTAGAGATCAAAGACATAGCTATAGAAAATGAATACACCGACTATGCTCAAGCTCTTTTTAATTCAAATACAAACTGCAATATAGCTGATCTAAAACATATGATATACAACAAGTTAAAAGAACTTGGACATAAAGCAACAAATGGGTATGAAGATTTTATCTCTGCATTTAATGACTCAAAACTTGTAACTTTGTTTGATGCAGATCTTAAAAACTTCTTGCTTGTAAGTATTATCAGTACTCAGAGTACAAGTGCTAGATCAATGCTCCCACTTTTAATGTACCTATTTCCAAATGTGCAGGAAATCATACATCGGTTTGAAAATGCTCCGCCTATTATACAAAAATACCACTGTGCTGAGTGCGGCAAAAACTTCTATGCAACACCTACATCACTCACAGAGGGCTGGGGCTGTACTTATTGCGACGCTAATAAATCAATAGATGAAAGGTACAAAAAGCTGATAGACTTTGCTGGTAAAGGGAATTATGAGCCACTAGAGCCATTTAGATCATTAAATATAAAATCAAAGATACATCATAAAATCTGTGGTGAAACAATACAGATAAAACCACGCAAATTCATATTCGACCATGTTAGGTGTATATGTGAAAGTCTGTTAAATGAATGGGATGTAAGGCAAAAGCTTGAAAAATTTGAAGACTATGAATTTATTAGCTATGATAGTGAGTCTTCAAAAATAACTATGCGAAGCAAGGCTTGTGGACATGTATTCAGTTGCAGATTCCATAAATTCATAAAATATCCGAGTTGTCGAGTATGCCGCCCTAAAAATATGACAACTGAGCTATACACCGAAAGAGTATATGATCTAGTCGGGGATGACTACACAGTTTTAAGTGAATTCGTTGATCAAAGGACTAAGATTGCAATAAAGCATAACAAATGCGGTGGAATACAAGAATACAAGCCGTCGTCCTTGACGGTCAGAGGTGCAACGCCTGTAATTCATTGATCGTAAAAAAAGCAAACGATTCTTGGGAAAAAGGGTATGCCTTACTCTGTGAATACAAAGAGGAATGTGGCACTGCCAATATACCAAAGCGTGATCACTATAAAGGTGTCTTTCTAGGCAATTGGTTGCAATCGCAGAGAGACAAATATAAGGCGGGTAAACTGACTCGATCACAAGAAGACGCTCTTGTATCATTAGGAATAACACTTGATCCATTAGCTGCAGAATGGGAAAGAAGATACGAACAATATAAAAGATATATACAACAAAATAACGGAAGTTCAGATATAACAAAACGAACTATTTTTGAGGGTGAAAAACTTGGCGTTTGGGTGGTACTGCAAAGAAGGAACTACAACATAGGAAAGCTAAGTGAAGAACGCTACAAGAAGCTTTGCGATATAAATATGAAGTTTTAATAGGCTGCATTAATATTAATATCGCAAAATATATAGACTTTCTCATTTAAAAGTGTTATAATATTCTGTAGAAGATAATGAGATACAGTATACATCTATTATATCTCATTATAAATTGTATTTTTTTAATGTTTTTTATGCTCAAAATACTAATATCTCATTATGAAATGTATTATTACCTTACAAAAATAATGTCTAAGATATTAATATCTCATTATGAATTGTAATTATTCCCGAGTAATTACTCGTTTTGAGCGTAATATATCTCATTATGAATTGTAATTAAACACGTAGCTGTGGGTATGATTGCTGCCTGTTGCAGGGATCGGTGCGGTTTCAAGAACCTTCTTGCAGACGGTGCATTCCTTATGCTTAGTTCCGTCGGCGGTTTCGGTAGCTGCCGTGTCAACGATCCACTCGCTGGCACTGTGAGCCTCAATATTGGCCTTATCGCCACACTCGCACTCATGCCAGTGATCGGTGTCGTCATACTTCCACTCGGTGCCGTAGCTGTGGGTATGGCTTGGAGGCGCATCCTTATAGGTGGCCTCGAGCTTCACATCATTGCCGGGCATGGTGAAGGTGGTAGTCGCCTTGGTGGCGTCTGTCAGAGTGACATTGCCTTCCAGCACGACCCACTTGTCAAAGACCTTGCCTGCTTCCGGTGCGTCCGCCGTAACGGTCACAACGGTGTTCTGCGCGATCTTGTCCGTGATAGGTGTCCCTGCGGCAACGGAGGCCGTGCCCTTGATGACCGTGACCGTGAACTCGGTCGCGGCGGGGCTTCTGACGAACCTTGTCTCGCCGCAGTCGGCGCGCTGGCAGGTGTAGAGAATTCCTTCGCTCTTGCCCTGTTTTGCGGGTTTGCCGCCGTCCCAGTCGTGGCTGAGCTTATTAACGACATGACCGTAGCGGATAATCTGTCCGCAGCCGGCTGTGCACTGCTGGTCACCGCTATAGCCTGAGGTGGTGCATCCTGGCTTAACCTCATTGATCAGCTTGCAGTTATCGGCAATTTCGTGGAGGGACGGGGTAGAGACGCCCTTATGCGCGATCCTGTCGCACGATGTGCAGTACTGGTTGCCGGAATAGCCCCTCTCTGTACAGGTCGCCGTTCTTACATCCCGCAGTTCAAGGGGACCGCTATGCCTGAAGTCGCCGGTCTCGCCCTTTACGGTGCCGCCGCAATCTGCGCAGGCGGTGTCGCCGGTGTAGCCCTTACGGTCGCAGACCTGCTCCTTCGCGTTGAGCAGCGTTGTGCCTCCGCTGTGGTCACAGCTTGCATAGACAGGCTCAAAGAAGAAACTGCCGCCGCCGGGGGCACCCATGGCGCTGAACTCTGGGATCGTGCAGCCCCACTCAAGGGCGGAGCCGTTGGTCACCAGCTTGAACAGGGTCTTCGCCTCATTGGTATTCCAATTTCTAGTAACAGGTATGATGTCATACTCATTGTATTCGCGGCGATACTCCACCTTCCAGCCGATGGCTTTCTGACCGGTTCTCTCCTCGGGATAAAGCCTGATCTTGTCGCCTGGCTTGACGATCATACGGGTTGCCCGACCGTTTTTCACCGTCACAAGGGCGGTGTCCTTTGTCCAATCGCCGTCAATTTCTTTCGTCTCTTTGTATTCGCAGACGCTGCATTCAGCCTCCATGCCGCCTTTATCGCCCTCGGTATCAGGGTTTTTGACCACATTCCAGCGGCCCCAGCTATGGGGAACCATGATGAACTCCTCGCAGCCGGGAACCTTGCACTTTTCTGGGTGGGCATAGCCGGATTCAAGGATGAGCTGCTCCACCGTCTTGGTCGAGCCGCCAATGTTGAAGGTATACTCATAGATACTGCCGAAGCCGGTGCAGTCCCAGTTCCAGCCGTAATCATGGACATGGCTCTTCACAGGAACGATATAGTCGCAGACGGAACATCTGAGCACATCGACTCTGCCGCCGCCCACTGCGTCATAGCTAATGTCAAGCACAAAGGTATGCGGGAAGATGCGCTCCTTGGAGCCGGTGGTCATATAATGCGGTTCGTAATAGCCTGCTTCAAACAGGCACGGGAGCTTGTGGCCGTCGCATTTCGGGTCGCCGCCCACGACACCGTCATGGGTAACCCCATGCTTATCGACCCAAGTGACATTGTATTTCGGCGTTCTCTCGCTGTCTTCCGTGGGCACACGCACACCCGCCTGCTTATGGCTGTAGGCATGGGTGGCAGTCAGCTTTGCCTCCGCCGTTTTCATGGTGTCCGAAGGGTCGCCCTTTCTGCCGATGACGCAGTAGTAGGAGTAGTCATCCATGCAGGCCTCGGCGGAAACCGACAGCCTCAGCGTTGGGGTGTTCACGTCCACATAGTAATCTTTCTCCGGCAGCTTGTAGGGCGCCGCCGTGGGATTCGCATTATTCTTCTGATACCACTGATAGGTCAGCTCGTCGCCTTTCAGGCTCTTTGCCGAGACAGAGAAGGTGACCCAGTTATGTTCGCTGTACAGCAGGTCGTTTTCCGGCTCTTCGTCATAATCGCCGCTGCTGTAGATAGAGGTCTTACACTTGACGCCCCTCGGCTGGCGGTTGATGACGATGGAACTGCCACTGATGTAGCCACAGACCTTGCACACGCCCTTGGCGTCAAATTCATGGTTGGCGGCATTCAGCTTTTTATCGTCACAATAGCGGCAGGGGTGCCAGTGCTGTGTTCCGTCAGCCGCCCAGGTGGCTGAGGCTATGTGGGTATGTCCGGCGCCGGCATGCTCCGTCTTTAAATGATCCTCAAAATCAGAGTCGCTGAAGCACCAATCGTCATGATCGCAGCCCATAGCGCTTACGGCATCTCGGCAGCAGTCCTTGCAGCGCTGATCGCAGCCGTCCTCGCAGGGATCGCTGTCGTGGAAGCACAGGCCGCAGTCCTCACAGAAGTGATCCGCATAGTCAGTGTCCATTGCGCACATTCCCTCGGAGCAGTCGGAGTTGCCCTCGCAGCACTCCTTGCACATCTCGCAGGTTTCGCAGAATTCGTCCTCGTCCTCCTTATCCGTGACCCAGCTGTCACAGACCTGACAGATGTGCTCGTCCCACTCGGCGCTTTCCACACAGGTCTCACCGTCCGGGCAGCCGCCGCTCTCGGAGTTATCTCGGCAGCACTCCAGGCACAGGCCGCAGTCCTCGCAGGACTCCTGGTTCAGCAGGCATTCCTCGCACTGTTCGCAGGCCGTGTGGCAATCGATGCAGTGTATGACGCCGGTATCATCGTCGTCCACGCACTCGTCCACCGAACCGAAGCAGGCGTTACACAGCGAGCAGTGCATCGGGTCGCTGTCATCGTTTGCACAGTCATCGCAGAAGCCGCAGGTGTCGCAGATGGTTATGGAGCAGCAGGAACCCTTATGGCATTCGCCGCACAGCTGGTCATCCTCGCCGATGTAGCATTTGCCGCAGGTCGAGCAGTGCGTGTCCTCCATGCAGTCGGCACATTTATAGCACGTCTCGCACCAATAGGGCGTGTCTCCAAAGCACACACCGCAGTCGTTACAATGGGTTTCAACCCAGCACTCGTAGTTACAGTCAATGGTGCAGAACAGGCAGTCACACATATACTCGCTGCCAAAATGGTAATGGTCGCAGTTAGGACAATCGAAGCCGTCATCGTAGTCGTCCCAAAAGGCATGGGCGGGAAGCTCCAGACTCGGCATCAGTGAGAGCAGCATCACAAGCGCCAACAGGACGCTGGCGACGCGCCTTCGTTTGTTCGTTTTTGTCATACTATTATTCCTCCCTCATAATTATTTTAAAGATTTTTATGCTTTTTGTGTTGCCTGATTTAAACACTGTCGATGACCGAAGCAAAGTAGTTTTCGGATACCGAACCGAAGAGAAAAGCGTCTATCAGACCCTCACGCTTTGCCTGCCGTACCTTTTCGGTCAAATCTTCATCTGTATCATCATCCACAAAGAGAATGACACGACAGCTTTCCGTGTTCCGTTTTACCTTGTCACGGATCGCCATTCGTTCTTTGAACATCCATGGCGAATATGCCTTGACCTCCATTAAAAGCACATCCGGTCGATGCGTTTTGCACCACTCGGCGGTTGCGTCCGGCGACTCGGAAATCACAACTTGGCAATCGTCCAATTTTTGCATCAGCATTCGCTCCATGGTGTGCGCATGGATATCGCTTTGAATGTCCAGAACGATTTTTTTCATCATTCATCACCACCTTCTAAAAGCACAATCCTAATCTTACATTATCTATTATACTGATTTTTTGGCGTTTGTCACTGGCACTTGTGCCAGTAACAGAAGAAAGATCTGGTTTTTTTCAAAAGATTTTTGCCTTTTGGGCGCGAAAAACCCCTTGACCGTACAGCCAAGGGGTTCAGTTTTGCTTATTCGTCTTTTAAGGTGATTACCATGAGCTTGTTTTCAATGGCGGTTGCAACCAGCGCTTCTCTGCTTTCAAAACCGCTCTTTTCCACCATATCGTCCAGGTTCCAACGAACGCCGTTTTTGGAGATGCCCAGCTTATCGGCAATTTCCTGATAGGTAAAGCCCTTTATATAAAGGCGTAGAATGTCTAACTGCCGGGGCGAGAAGACATCGGACATCGTACCCTCCATTTCAATGGCCGGAGCGGTATCGGGGAATACCTTTTCACCTGCCAGGGTGCGCTTTACCACGCTCATCAGCTCCTCTGTTCCGTGGTCCTTATACCACAGGCTGTCAGCAGCACCCATTTTGGCTCTTTGCAAAACTTCGGGATCGACAAGCGAGGTAGCCACAACGATTTTGATTTGCGGAAAAGCCTTTTTGATGCGCTCTGCGGCGGCAAGACCGGAATGCTTATGATGCGTCTGCACATCCATAAGGACGAGCTTTACGGTGGCGTCGCAGTGCTTTTCCGCTTCAAAGGCGTCACGGAAAACGCCGACAAGATGAAACTCGCCGTCTGCCGCGAGACGATCGACAAAGTGCTTTTGGATGTATAGATCATCTTCTACAAGTATGGTGTTTATCATAGGCTGACCTCCTTTGCGGGAATCGTAATCAGAAGAGCAAAGCGTGGATTGTGCGAAATATGCATTTCACCGCCGGAGCTTTCAATACTGCGGCGAAGCGTTGACAGGCCGCTGCCCTCCTTTATCGGCTCTGTGGGTATTTTGCCGTTGTTGGTTATGGTAACATCATAGCGTTCGCCGCGCTGGGCAATACGGATATATATCTCATTCCCGTCTGCGTGCTTGATGCAGTTGGTCACGCACTCCTTGGCGGCAGCAACGGTCAGCTCCTCGGCTGCGGTATCACGGGGCAGGTAGCCGTCGATTTTTACAGCCACGCCAAGCTGCTGTGCGGTTCTTTTTACCTCGTCCATTGTGCTGACAGAGGTGACACGGTTGCTTGCCAGCATACCGATGGCATTTTGCAGCGCCTCAAGCTTTCGCTCGGTATCCTCTCCGCTGTCTATGATGTCACGGATGGTCAGGAGGCTTCGCCCGATGGTATCGTGAATATAGACCTTTAGGTCAAGGCTTTCCTTCTCTTTGACATCGTTCTCCATGCGAGCGTACATCTTCCTGAGCTTTCGATTGACTTCTGCCAGTTCTTCATTTATTTCCTCTTGCTTTTGGCAGCCGTTATACAGCTCGGTTACATTGTGCGCCGTTATCTGCTGCCAGCGGTCATCGCTGTCCACGGTGATATTTTGTGTGCGAAACTGCCAGACGGTCTTGTCGGGCAGGATGTAGCAATCATCCTTGACGGTTACGGATCTGTCCGGCGCGCTCAGGGCATTTTCCATATCGCTTTTGATTTGCAGCTCGTGGCCGCAAAGGGCAAAGGAGAGCCTGCGCATACGGTTGTTGCACAGGATGATCCTGCCGTTCGGGTCGGCAAAGCAGATGCCCATAGGCAGCTTATCGGTTGCTTCCTTAATGGAGAACGGCGAGAGCTCGTTCTTTTTACGGCGGTATTCCCGCGGCAGAGCAATGGCAAAGTGAACTGCCGCAAGGAAAATGGCAACGGTAAATATCAGCCACGGTGCGTCCAGCAGAAATGCGTCTCCGATATTATCGGGATCTGCCTGAGAAACGGAGAATAGCAGCGGGATCATCACCGCCATGACTGCCAGACTCAGCAGGCTGCGCACCGGCTTATTGCTGCGAAGAAGCTGATACATAAACAGCCCGATCTCAAGGACGATCTCCACAAGCATGATAAACGGCAGCATGGTCTGCCAAAATTCAGAAAGGGAAGAAAATGCACTCATTTCCTGTCACCTTCTTTCGCTTCAAATACAAGGTGCTGGTATTCCTCGTCGTCCTCTTTTTCACAGCGGATACTGTCTCCGCTTACCAAAGCGGAAAGGTCGGCTTTGCAGCACACATTCAGTGACAAGCGCAAGCCGTTTGCCTTTATGAGGCTTACCTGTATGCCTGTTAAATTCAAAATGTCGGCTTCAATAACCGATTCATAAAAATCAAATACAGCAGTCGCCGTTTTGCCGGAGAGCATGGAAAGAGATTCGTCCACATAGAGCGAGCTGCGGACGCCCAACAGCTTCAGCGTTTGGAGGGACTCATTGAAGGCACGGTGGAGTTCCGTTTCCGCTATTTTAATATCTCGGTCGGTAAGGAGCGTCAGATGCTTGCGGCGTTTAATATAGCTGCACAGCACGGCGATCTCGGCAAGGAGCGTTTTGGCACTGTCGGGATCGGTGCTTGAGATTCGGCGGTATTCCTTAGTGAGCTCTGCAATGCGGTCGATCTGCGTCTGCGTAGCGGAACGAAGGAGATCATACAGGCGGTTTTGCTCCTCCACCTTGCGGCGCTTGGCTTCACGCTTGTATTCATAACGGAGTATTTCGTTCCTGTCGGCAAGCTCGTCTGCAAGAAGCTCGGAGTCCTCCTTGATGTCACGCAAAGCCGACACATCCTCTGTCCATACGGCATAGCCGCCATCAATGGGCATGGTGTGAACGGTCAAGCCGCCCATCGTGACCGGGCTTTGCTCGGCTTTTTTTATCGTTTCCTTTGAAATAGGTGCAGTGTTTACAGCTGCATACCGAATGGTAAAGTCCTTGTCGGTGATCTCTGCCGATGTGCCGACAGAGGAGGCAAACAAGTCCACATAACGGCTGTTTGAATGTATATATCCACAGGCGATGCAAAGCTCAAAGGTCAGAATATACATCACACTTTGGAATGCGGCAATATCGCCGAACAAGTGGAGCAGCCAATCCGCACCCGCATAGTAAAGCACGCTGTAAACGATCGTCAGCAGCATAGGAACAATGGGCAGAAAGTGGAGTCTTCCTTTTTGCACACGGCATTTGAAAAACATAATTACGAGTGCGGCAAAGGCACACAGCACCTGCCAGCCTACAATAATGAAGTAGCCTATCGAGTAGCCGTTGTTTTTGTCTGTCCACACGGCGGCGTCCTTCGGAAAGGTAAATACGAATTGGTGCAGGTCATTTGTGAGCACGAGCAGAAGCAATGTGCCGGAGATGATCCACAGAATCGATATTCCCTTGGGGAATTTGTATTCGTCCGGCTTTCCCAATGACATGGCGATCAGCAGCGCCAGCATAGGCACAAACAGCATGGGCAGATAGAACAGATACCACAGGTAACGGACGGCATCCGGCTGCCAGAATATAAAATACTTTGCCGAACGGACTACCATCCATATGATGAGCAGTACTGCGGTGACCGTCATAAACCTGCACACCTGCTTTTGCACGATCCGCTGACGGACGGAGAGCCCCCAGGCGGCGAACAGACCGATATAGATAAAGCTACGTAGATAGGAAAACAGCATCGGGTAGAAGCTGCCCCTGCCCACAATTCGTAAGCAATATGCCAGTATCACGGCAAGTACAGCGATGCCGCTTGTTATGATAGTATTCTTTTTCTGTTCGGTCATAAACAGACCCCATTTCGCCTTCATTCGTGTTTGTTTACCTTTGGGTAGCAAAAAAGCCCGATATATTCGGGCTTTTCGCAGGAGACATCTTTTTTGTCTCCACATTATGGCGTTCCCGAGGTGATTCGAACACCCGACCTACCGCTTAGGAGTATGGCTTACCATGTGATACACGGTTCGGATGTAACTTCCAATATCATCCCTTACGCAGAATGACTTGTAGTAAACGAACTTTATGGTGCAAAACACCTATTCTGACGCAGTTTTATGTGTCCGTTGGGTGGTCCTATTAGCAAATTCTTAGCAAGAGGACACCCAGCCAAAGCCGATTGCTACTGCCATTCTTCACTCCCTTAGTCAAAATGACAAGGCAAATACATGGAGGTTACTATGGACAAGAAAGAGAAAAAGTCACTGCCGGAACCGCGCACATATACCGTGGAACAGATTGCAGCCATGCTCAACATTGGTCGCACAACCGCATATCAGCTCGTCAAGCAGGAGGAGTTCAGGATCGTCCGCATAGGCAATGCGATCCGCGTTTCCAAGAAATCTTTTGACGAGTGGCTGGAAAGTTTGGAATTGTGAATATCGCAAGAAACGCCGTAGGCTCAAAAAACCTATGGCGTTTTTTTATACCCATTTTGAAGGAGGCTGGCAATGAAACTGACAGAAGCAGAAATGAGGATGGTGTTTCAGATTGAAAGTACCAATCAGAACGCTGCCCTGAATGAGATTTACATGACATGGCGCTATGCGCCGAACCAGGCAGTAAAAGAAACGGCGGAAAGCCTTCTGGACAAGCTCCGCCCCCTGTCGGATCAGGAGTGTATGGATTTGATCCGCAAGGTGCAGGCCGAATACCGTCTGCCGGAGAAAGCCCGCACCATCGGGGAAATGCTGGCAGAAGCCAGGCAGCAATCCGGGGCGCAGAAGTTATCCGGCCATGACATTATGGCTTTGGAGCGTTTCGACCCGGCGACCAGACACATGATCGTCTTTGATGTTCTTACCCATGACTCGCCTGTTGGCTGGAAGGGTGAAAAAATGCGACTGTTCCTGACTGACGCCGGATACAGCAAGGCTTTGGAGAATCAGGAAAAGGGGCACATCAAAATCCGCAATCATGCGAAGGTGCTTTCCGGCGATCTCCACTATGACCATAAAGACCGTGAGAGGTAGCCGCCCCCAAAATGTATCAAAATCAGCGGAAAATCTTCTGTTTCTTCCTCTGTGGCTTGCGTTCTGGACAGGACGTGGATGTTTTCCCATGCGGGAGGCTACGGAGGCATACAGACGGATAAACCACTCAAAATCAACACTTTTTATTTTCACAGAAAGGAGGTGCGAAGATGGCTGTTTTTCGTATTGAAAAGACCCGTGATTATACGGTCATGTCGAACCATCACTTGAAAGATCGGACGCTGACCCTGAAATCCAAGGGGCTGCTGTCCATGATGTTGTCGCTCCCTGACGAGTGGAATTATACCACCAGAGGTCTTGCGGCGATCTGCCGGGAAGGTGTGGACAGCATCGGGGCGGCATTGAAGGAGCTGGAAAACCACGGGTATATCCGGCGCACCCAGCTTCGGGACGAAAAAGGCAAGATCACGGATACCGAGTATGTCATTTACGAAATGCCTCAGTGCGAGCCGCCGTCAAGCCCAGGTACGCCTTTACCGGGTACGGCAAAGCCATATACGGAAAACCCGGATATGGGTATCCCGGATACGGCGGAACCGTGTACGGAAAACCCCGCACAATTAAATACTAATCAAACAAAGACTGATTTATCAAGTACGGAGATATCAAATCCTATCCCATCAAATCCCCCTACCCCCGCAGGGGCAAGGATGGGAACGGATCGGATGGGAGCCAGAGAATGTTATCGTGAAGTGATTTTGGACAACATCGAGTACAGCTATCTGGTGCAGGACAGCCATATCGACCGTGAGCAGCTTGACGAGATCGTTGACCTGATCGTGGATACCGTATGTTCTGCCCGCAAAGTCATCCGCATTGCCGGAGACGATTATCCGGCGGAGGTGGTAAAGTCCCGGTTTATGAAGCTGGACAGCTCCCATGTTCAGTATGTTATGGACTGCATGAAGGACAACACCACCTATGTCCGCAATATCAAGAAATACCTTCTGGCGGCGCTGTATAACGCCCCGACCACCATCAACAGCTACTATTCTTCCCTGGTGCAGCACGATATGTACGGGGACGGGCAAAGGGGGCGAGGCTAAATGCAGGAGGAAGTAACGCGGGGCGCCGTAACGCTCATTGTTGACGGAGCCAAGCTAAGTGAGCAGGTCTTTGAAAAGGCCGTCAAAAAGTTCCTGGAGGAAATCCAGAAAAGCCAGAAGCCCAAAATCTACCGCGGCAGGCAGAGCCTTAAACAGCTTGCCAGCCAGAACGCCGGTCTTGCCAATATCAAGATCAGTGACAAGAATATCAAGGCTTTCTCCCATGTGGCGAAGAAATATCATGTGGATTTTGCCTTGAAGAAAGACACCGCCGCAGAGCAGCCCCGTTACCTGGTCTTTTTCAAAAGCCGGGATGCGGATGCCATCACAGCGGCATTTCAGGAGTTTGCCAGCCGGAAAATAAGCCGTGAGGAAAAGCCCTCCATCCGGGAGCGGCTGACCCAGGCGAAGGAACAGGCGGCAGAGAAAGCGGAACACCGCACCATTGACCGGGAGAAAGTAAAGGTCAAAGATCGGAGCGTGCAGAGATGAATATGAAAAAAATGTTTTTGCTGAACCTTCCGTATCTTCTGTTCGTGTATCCCTTCGATAAGCTGGCACAGGCTTTCCGGCTTGCGCCCGGTGCTGACCTCTCCACAAAGCTGCTTTCCATTGGGGACGGCTTCACGGCAGCCCTTTCCTCCCCGTGGCTCAGTTTCCATCCCACGGACCTGCTGATCGGCATAGCCGGTGCGGTGGTCCTTCGCATGGCGGTCTACCTGAAAGGCAAGAACGCTAAGAAGTATCGCCACGGGATCGAGTATGGTTCTGCCCGCTGGGGTACGGCGGCGGATATTGCTCCCTACATGGACAAGGACTTTTTCCAAAACATCCCCATGACGCAGACGGAGCGAATCACAATGGCGAGCCGTCCAAAGCAGCCGAAGTATGCCAGAAATAAAAACATTCTGGTAATCGGCGGTTCCGGCAGCGGCAAGACGCGGTTCTTCTGTAAGCCGTCGCTGCTGCAAGCCCATTCGTCCTATGTCTGCACCGATCCTAAAGGGACCTTGCTGCCGGAGATCGGCACTTTCCTGGAACGGAAGAAATACCGTATCAAGTGCCTCAACCTGATAAACTTCCGAAAATCCATGAAATACAACCCTCTGGCCTACATTCGGTCAGAGAAAGATATCTTAAAGCTGGTGAACGCCCTGATTATGAACACGAAGGGCGAAGGCGAAAAATCTTCGGAAGATTTCTGGGTCAAAGCGGAACGCCTCTATTATTCCGCACTGATCGGCTACATCTGGTACGAGGCCACGGAGGAAGAAAAGAACTTCATCACACTTCTGGACCTTATCAATGCCAGTGAAGCCCGAGAGGACGACGAAACCTATCAAAGCCCGGTGGACCTGCTTTTTTCTCAACTGGAGGAACGGGAGGCGGACCACTTCGCCGTCAAGCAGTACCGCAAATTCAAGATGGCGGCGGGCAAGACCTTAAAATCCATCCTCATTTCCTGCGGTGCCCGGCTTGCTCCCTTTGATATCAAGGAGCTGCGGGACCTGATGGAATATGACGAACTGGAACTGGATACCCTGGGCGACCAAAAGACGGCGCTGTTTGTGATCCTTTCGGATACGGACAGCACTTTCAATTTCGTGGCCGCCCTCATGTATAGTCAGCTTTTCAATCTGCTCTGCGACAAGGCGGATGACTTCTACGGCGGGCGGCTGCCTGTCCATGTCCGTCTGATTCTGGACGAGTTTGCCAACATCGGCCAGATACCGAACTTCGATAAGCTGATTGCCACCATCCGAAGCCGTGAGATATCGGCTTCTATTATTTTGCAGTCGCAGAGCCAGTTAAAAACCATCTACAAGGATGCGGCAGATACCATCGTCGGTAACTGTGACAGCACCTTGTTTTTGGGAGGCAAAGAGAAATCCACCCTCAAGGAAATTTCGGAGCTGCTGGGGAAAGAGACCATTGATCTCTATAACCAGTCCGAAAACCGGGGCAGTCAGGTTTCCCATGGCCTCAGTTATCAGAAATTAGGAAAGGATATGCCATAATTCATGGTGACGAGTTCAGTTGCCTTGAATAACAGATGAACAGGGACACGATCAACTGGATTCGGATAAAACGAAAACAGGAGGTCGCTATGAAGAAATTGAAAAAGCATATCCATGATGACAGTAACGGTCTGGACTATGTTCTGGTCGGAGA
>ENA-OZEB01000176-OZEB01000176.1-human-gut-metagenome-genome-assembly--contig:-NODE-176-length-23724-cov-8.170561_pt1 | contig 23724 bp, 17 predicted proteins | sample MGYA00245060_ERZ653593 | MGnify/ENA primary metagenome ERZ653593 (study PRJEB26926, sample SAMN06164989) | human gut metagenome | biome: ENVO:00009003; feature: ENVO:2100002; material: ENVO:00002003... | reverse complement strand
GATGTGTATAAGAGACAGGTCTTATGGAAAAGATAAGATCGAAGCAATCAAAGGTGCGATCGCAGGTGGATTAGTGAATGTGTTGGTAACAGATGTGCCGACGGCAGAGTTATTATTAAAATAATATAGAGATAAGAATCGAGTAGGAGGCGGTGACTAACCGCCGTCCTCTCACACCACCGTGCGTACCGTTCGGTACACGGCGGTTTCAACAGTTGACGTGCATAGACTGATAAGCTGTGGCAAGATCATAAAAGCCCCAGTTTGTAGACCTAAAACAGAATACCGTTCCTTACATAGCAGTCATGCGCTTCGGTGCCTGGCTGCTAATTTTTTTGCGAAAGGAGCAGTATCGAATGAAGCTTGTATTAGCGGAAAAGCCCTCGGTTGCCATGAGTCTCTCGAAAGTAATCGGGGCAAATCAGCGCGGGGACGGTTATATGGAGGGCAATGGCTACCTTGTCAGTTGGTGTGTGGGGCATCTGGTGGAACTCTCCCAGCCGGAAGCCTACGATGAAAAGTATGCCAGGTGGAAGTATGATGATCTTCCGATTTTGCCGGAACATTGGCAGTATCAGGTGTCCGCCAGCACGAAAAAGCAGTTTGGAATCCTGAAAAAGCTCATGCAGCGGAAGGATGTAGAGAGCCTGATCTGTGCAACCGATGCAGGGCGCGAGGGAGAACTGATTTTCCGATTGGTTTACCATCAGTGCGGCTGCAAAAAGCCGGTAGAACGCCTGTGGATTTCCTCGATGGAGGACAGTGCTATCCGGGAAGGCTTTCAGAAGCTCAGACCGGGAACAGAATATGATGCCTTATATGAGGCGGCTTTATGCCGGGAGCGTGCCGACTGGATTGTCGGAATCAACGCCACCCGGCTTTTTTCATGTTTGTATGGGCAGACCCTGAATGTGGGGCGCGTGATGACACCAACGCTTGCGATGGTGGTCATGCGGGATGCAGCAATCCGGGCTTTCAAGCCAGAGCCGTTCTACTCGGCAGAATTGAAATTTCGGGATTTTCAAGCGGGCGGTGAGCGGATGAAAGAAAAAGTAGAAACAGAAAAACTGGTGGCAGAGTGCTGTCAGGCAGGTAGTGCCATCATTACCAAGGTGGAGCAGAAAGAAAAAGCAGAGAAGCCCCCGACCTTGTTTGATCTGACATCGCTTCAGAGAGAAGCAAACCGGCAGCTGGGATTCACTGCCCAGCAGACCCTGGATTACACACAGGCTCTGTACGAGAAGAAACTCGTAACCTATCCCCGTACCGACAGCCGGTATCTGACAGATGATATGGCACCGCTTGTGCCGGAACTTGTTTCCGTGATTCAGCAGAGCTTTCAAATTCATCCGGATGCACCGGCACCGGTGAATGCAGCACAGGTCATCAATTCCAAGAAAGTCACCGATCACCATGCCATAATCCCCACAAAAACAGCGGCGGGTTATGACATTTCCTCTCTTCCCAGTGGAGAACAGGCGATTCTTACCATGCTGGCGGTGCGGCTGATTTGTGCAGTCGGAACACCTTGCCGCTATGCAGAAACCATAGTGGAAGCAGAATGCGCCGGTCAGAAGTTCCGTACAAAAGGCAAAACAGTCACGGATATGGGATGGAGACAGTATGCAGAAAAGACGAGTGAAGATGCTGAGAAACATGCGGAGGCGGGTGATTTTCCGGAGCTTTCGGAAGGCATGACACTGGAACTTGCCGGTGTCGATCTGAAAGAGGGCAAGACCAGCCCGCCTAAGAGATTTACCGAAGATCTTCTGCTTTCAGCGATGGAGAGTGCCAGCTCGGATGAATTTCCGGCTGGTGTAGAGCGAAAAGGCATCGGCACACCAGCCACACGCGCTGCCATCATCGAAAAACTGGTGCAGAAAGGCTTTATCGAGCGCAGGGGCGATAAGAAAAAGAAATACCTTTGCTCTACGGACAAGGGAAATGCGCTGGTGACGGTGGTGCCGGAACAGATTCAGTCCCCATCCATGACGGCAGACTGGGAGGAAAAACTGCTGAAAATAGAACACGGCGAGTATGACAGCGATGCCTTTATGGGCGAAATCAGCAGCATGGTCAGCGGACTTGTAAAAACCTACGAGGCTGTGAAAGGCGCCGATGTGCTGATGCAGCCGGAGCGCAAGGTCATTGGCTCCTGTCCGGCCTGCGGCAGCGATGTCTGCGAAACGGCCAAGGGATGGTTTTGCAGGGATAAGAGCTGTAAATTTGCACTCTGGAAGGAAAACAGATTCTTTCAGACACTGGGAAAGCAGATGACAGAGGAACTGGCAAAACAACTGGTAAATCAGGGAAAAGCACGTCTTACCCATTGCTATTCCAGGAAGTCCAATCGTTACTATGACACAACCGTTTATGTAGAGACCGGCGAGGACGGTGCAGTAGCATTTAAGCTGGAGTTTGGAGGTAAAAAATGAGCATGAAAATGATGAATGCAGCTTATCTGGTGGATAATGTCGCTCTGCTTTCCTTGCAGGAAAAGCAGGACGGCGTGGAGTTCCACTGTTTTGATATGGGCAGCAAGGTGCAGATTGCCGAGGGACACATTGGCTGGGATGTGTTGGATAAACAGCCGTTTTCTACGCTGGAAGAAAGCGCGAGGATGGCAGTACTCCAGAAGATTCCCCAGGTTGACGGTCTTGCCGTTGCACCGGTAGCCCCGGAGATGCTGGAGCAGATGCGCGGCGGCAGAAAGATTCTCTGGCAGATGAAAAAGGCTGATCCTGAACTGGAGAATGCTAAAAATATCCGGTTTATCACCAGCAGCTATGAGGATCGGTTCAAAATTCCGGATGGCAGTGCGGTGGAGATCGAATATCCGAATCGGAAGTTTTTGGCCCGCTGCGAATATATGGACGAATATCATCTGCGCCTTGGGTATGATGTCCTGCACATCTGTCAGCTGGCAGAAATGCTGGAACGCGGTGGCGGTACATGCCGACCGGAGCCGCTGATTACGGAAGAACGCAGCGCATGGGATTTGGGAAGCAAGGGTTTTCTTGCCATTCAGACCTGTGAGGACGGTTACGACTATACCTTATATCATAAGGACTTCACGGAAATTGACGGCGGACAGATCGACAACCCGGAAATCAGCATGAATGCAGCCAGAGACCAGATCCTTTCGGATTATGGATTCGGTGGCCGCACCATGACGCGGATTGATTATGATGAACTCTGTGATCGTGCAGAAGATGCAGAAATCAGCAGACGGGAATCTGTGCTGGGTAAACTCTCAGATTTATCTTCGAGAACGGATGCACCGGTGAAAGCTGCCAAGGCAAAGGAGGCGGAGCGATGAAATACAAGCTCACGAAGGCGGAGCAGGAAACCGTCATCAATTTTGACAATGAACTGGACACTGCCAGTATTTACACCCATGACAGCCGCCTGATTAAGAAGCTCCGGGAACTGCGAAAACAGTATCCGGAGCAGTTTATTTTGGAACACCGGGAGCATGGATCGGTCACTTATACGATTCCAAAACGCTGTGTCGGTATCCGACCGCCTTACAGTGAAAAGCGTCGGGAACAGCAGCGACAGGAAGCAAAGGAAAACGGCCTGCCGTTTATGGAGAAGGGAGAAATGAACGATGGCAAGAATTGAAAAATGGGATGAAGTGCATGGAAATCAGGCACCAGATGAGAAGATGATGGCATTTCTCGACAGTGCCACCGACCAGTATGCGATTTTGCAGCTTCGCCGCAGCGAGGATACGGTATATGAACGCTTTTCCTCTATGCGCGAACTGGAACGGATGGGGCTGGAACCGGATATTGACCATTACGAGGTGGTGTATACGGCTCCGCTTCTTCCCTACAAGAATCAGAATACGATGTTGGAGGAACTGTATGCGAAATTCAATATTTCCCGCCCTGATGATTTTACTGGGCATAGTCTTTCTGTGTCTGACATCGTGGCTTTACGGCAGAATGGTGTTGTAAGCTGTCACTATGTGGATTCCATCGGCTTCCAGGAACTGCCCGGATTTTTGAAACCGGAGAATTACCTGAAAGCCGCAGAAATGGCAATGGAAGACGATTACGGCATGATTGACGGCGTAATCAATAACGGAAAGAAGGAAGAACCGGCGGAGAAAGCATCGGTTCTGGATCAGCTGAAGGAAAAGCAGGAGGCGGTGCCGCCTGCACCGCCTCGCAGGTGCTGCGAAGAAAAGGAGTTGTAAATGCGTTTTACGGATGACGAATGGATGCTCATGATGCTTTACAGCCCTGGCACAAGGACAGGGCTGATCGAAGAGCTTCAAAAGATGCAGAAAAGTCTGACGGGCAGAGACAGAAACCTGCGCAGGTGGACGGCCTCGCTGCTTGCGAAACTGGCAGAGATGACAGATGCAGAATATGAGGCACTGGATTTGTATCCGGACGAATAAGAGAGAGGAGGAAAATAGACAGATGATGACGAAAACGGCTTATTATATGCAGATGGCACAGGAAGCTGCGGCACAGATCACTGGCAGCAAAGAACAGTGGACAGCGTTTCTGACCACATCCGCACGGCTTTATAAGTATCCCTTTGCGGAACAGCTGATGATCTATAAGCAGAGACCAGAAGCAACGGCCTGTGCAGAGTACGACCTCTGGAATGACCGGATGAACCGCTATGTAAAGCGTGGCTCCAAGGGCATTGCCCTTTTGGATATGCGCGGGGAGCAGCCGAAACTTCGGTATGTATTTGATGTGGCAGATACCGGAGAACGGAAGAATTCCCGTCCGGTACAGCTCTGGAAAATGAACGCAGAGCATGAGCAGCCGATCATTCGGGCATTGGATGCGGCGTTTGATGTTCCTGCCGGTGCGGGGTCTCTGGAAAATCACATTATGGAAGCGGCGGAACGCCTTGCAAGGGAGTACTGGGAGGAAAAGCGCAGGCAGATCAGCGACATCGTTGCAGATTCCTATCTGGAAGGGTATGATGAACTCAACATCGGAGCTTCCTTTAAGAGAGCTGCCGCTGTCAGCATCGCATATTCCGTCTTTACCCGGACGGTGGGCAATGCAGATGACTATTTTGAACACGAGGATTTTCTGGACATTTTTGATTTTAATACGCAGGCTGCCGCCAATGTGCTGGGAACTGCGGTCAGCGAAATGTCCAGCCAGATCTTTCGGGAAATTGAACGCACGATCCGAACCTATGAAAGAGATAAGCAGGCAGAAAGGAGCCAAAATTATGATGGAGCTGAATTACACGAAGAACGGCGATTACCTGATTCCGGACATCCAGTTGTCGGTGCAGGAACAGAGGCCCCTGGGCAAGTACGGGAGAATGCGCAGAGCGTTCCTGCAGGAGAACAACATGCTGCTGTACAATCACCTGATTCTGACCGAGAAGCTGTACCCACACCTGTGGGAGATTCAGGAGACCGCGACCGCACGGATGGAGCAGATGATGGCGGAGCTTCTGAAAACGAATCCGGCACCGGACAAGAAATCGAATCAGATGGCCTGGGTGCAGCACATGAACATGCTGAAAGCGCAGGCAGAGGAAGTCATTCTGACGGAACTTATCAACAGTTAAACTTTATGAGCCTGTTTCAGTCCGAAGCAGAGCAGATTCAGAAAATTGATGCAGCGGCAGAAAATGCAGTCAGAGAAGCGGAGAGCGAAAAGCCCTCCGCTTTTGTTATTTCCGAGGATGAAATCGACCGGATGCTGCGGACAGGTTCTAATTTTGAGGGCGGAAAAATTCGTATTTATGCGCTGTATCAGCAGCAAGGGGACGCAAAAGAACGAGCTGCATTTCTGAAAGCGGAATACGGTCTCGGTGGTCACAGCTATACCTTTATGGATGGCAGTCGTGGTTTTGCCGATTATAGCGGGAAAGGCATTCTGCTTCGCAATTATGGCCACGACCGGGAAGTGCGCCTCACATGGGCAGCGGTAGATAAGCGGTTAGACCGGCTTGTGGAAAATGGTCAGTACCTGACTGCGCTGGAGATGGAAGAGTATCGGAAGCTGGAGCAGGAATATGGTGCGCCGCTTCCTATGCCGACTGCCGCCCATGTATTTCCACCAACGCCACCGGAACACTACGATACCGGAAATGAGCATGTAGACAATATGCTGAATGCGGCTGCGGATGTCTATGCCCGGAGTGAGCTGGCAGCACCCCAGCGATTTACCGTGATGGAGACAGACGATGGCTATGCGGTTTGGGATGATATTCAGGACGGCATTCATGTAGAGCCGGATGGCGTCAGCGAAGAGTTTACCAGCGAATGGGAGGCAGAGACTTACCGTCAGCAGCTGATTGAAAAAGTCCAGGAACGGGAAGCCAAAGACTGGCTCTACGTTGAGCAGAGCAAACAGGATTTGCAGCAGGACATTCCGTTCCCAGATGTGGAATCCGAAGAAGTACCGGAACCGGCTCCCGCAGAGGCAGATCCTCTGATGCTGGAAATGAAGGAACATGCCAGAGAACTTGCCAGAGAGTCAGGCTATGCACCGGATGAACGATTTGTAGTCACGATGACCGGCGAGAATTTCCCGGATTCTAAAGATGCGTTTGCCATCTGGGATTATGTTAAAGAAGAGTATTACGGATATTCGAACGGAAAAGTGCAGACATTTGCCGATTATGTGAGTGCGTCAGAGGCGTTGCAGGAGATTCGCGGCAGGAATATGGAGGCTGAAAAAGAGCCTGCAACTGTGCAGCCAGAACCGGCAGCTCCGGTGCAGCCAGATTATCGTGTCGGCGATACGCTGTATCTGGACGGAAAGGCATTTACGATTGAAAAAGTCGGGCTTTTTGATGTGGAGCTTCGGGACCCGGATTCCGTGTATCCGATCTTCCGCTCGGAAAGCAAGGAGAATCTGGCAAGACTTTTGGAGCATGAGGAAAATGTTCACCTGCATAACCTGGTGGTTGATCTGAATCCCGGCAGAGAAAAGCAAAGTGAGGAACAAAAATCGGTAATTCCAGAGACAGAGCCGGAGAACACTCATGCAGAAAACTATCGTATCAACAGCTTTCATCTTGGCGAAGGCAGTCCCAAACAGAAATTCCGTGCCAACATGGATGCTATCTACACGCTGAAAACCTTAGAAAACCAGCACAGGGATGCGACACCGGAAGAACAGGAAACACTGGCCAATTATGTCGGCTGGGGCGGGCTGGCAGATGCCTTTGACGCAGAGAAAGCTGCCTGGACAGGCGAATATAAGGAACTGAAAGCAGCTCTTACGGAAGAAGAATATGCCGCAGCCAGGGCTTCGACTCTGAATGCACACTACACCAGTCCTACCGTGATCCGTGCAATCTATGAAGCGTTGGACGGTATGGGATTTGAGAAAGGCAATATTCTGGAACCGTCGATGGGTGTCGGCAACTTCTTCGGTATGCTGCCGGATTCCATGCTGGAAAGCAGACTGTATGGTGTGGAACTGGATTCCATCACAGGGCGTATTGCGCAGAAGCTGTATCCGCAGGCAGAAATCAAGGTGGCAGGTTTTGAAACCACCGACCGCCGCGATTTCTATGATCTGGCTGTGGGCAATGTGCCATTTGGCAACTACCGTGTCAGCGATAAACCCTATGATAAGCTCGGTTTTTCTATCCACAACTATTTCTTTGCCAAGGCATTGGATCAGGTTCGTCCCGGTGGCATCGTGGCCTTTGTTACCAGCCGCTATACGATGGATTCCAAGAATCCAGATGCACGAAAGTATCTGGCGCAGCGGGCAGAACTGCTGGGAGCCATCCGACTTCCCAATAACGCATTCCGTGCCAATGCCGGTACAGATGTAGTGTCGGATATCATTTTCCTGCAAAAGAGAGACCATCCCATTGATATCGAACCGGATTGGGTGCATCTGGGGCTGACATCGGAGGGTATTACCCTTAACAGTTACTTTGTTGACCACCCGGAAATGGTGCTGGGTGAGATTACAACGGAGAGTACCCAGTACGGCAAGGAAGAATGTACGGTCATTCCGATTCCAGGTGCGGATCTGGGAGACCAGCTGCATGAGGCTGTGCAGCACATCGGCGGGCACTATGAAGCGCAGGAGCTGGCACCGGAGGAAGAACTGTCCTTGCAGGGCGAAACCATTCCGGCAGACCCCAATGTAAAGAATTTCTCCTATGCAGTGGTGGATGGGGATGTCTACTTCCGTGAGAACAGCATCATGCGAAAGGCTGACCTTTCTGCGACAGCCACCGGCAGAATTAAGGGCATGGTGGAGCTTCGCACCATTGTGCAGGAACTGATTGACTACCAGCTGAACGATTACCCGGAGGACGCGATTGCCCAGAAACAGCGGGAACTGAATGTAGCCTATGACCGATTCGCCGATCAGTATGGGCTTATCAACTCCCGTGCAAATGCGCAGGCTTTTTCAGAAGATTCGTCTTATTATCTGCTCTGCTCTCTGGAAAATGTAGATGAAAACGGCAGGCTGGAATCCAAGGCGGATATGTTCACCAAACGGACGATTCGACCGGAACGGGCTGTTACCAGCGTAGATACTCCGGCGGAAGCTCTGGCAATCTCCATCGGAGAGCGCGGCAGAGTGGATTTAGCCTATATGTCGGAGCTTTTAGGCACACCGGGAGAATATGAAAAAATCCAGCAGGAACTGCATGGTGTCATTTTCAAAGACCCGATGACGCAGGGCGGTGAGGAAACTGGCTGGGTAACAGCTGACGAATATCTGTCAGGCAATGTCCGGGAAAAGCTCCGCGTGGCAGAACTGGCTGTGGCTTCTGACCCTGCATTTGCGGTGAACACGGAATATTTGAAGAAAGCACAGCCGAAAGACCTGGATGCGTCGGAGATTGATGTGCGCCTTGGTGCCACATGGGTCCATCGGGATTATATCCAGCAGTTCATGGAAGAAACCTTTGAACCGCCGTTTTATCTGCGCCGGAACATTGAAGTGAAATTCTCTCCCATGACGGCAGAGTGGCAGATCACCGGTAAGAGTACACCGAGCCGGAATGATGTCCATGCCTATATGACCTACGGTACCAGCCGTGCCAACGCCTACCGGATTCTGGAGGATACTCTGAATCTGCGGGATATCCGTATCTACGATACGGTGGAGGATGCAGACGGCAAGCAGAAGCGGGTTCTGAACAAAAAGGAGACCACCCTCGCCCAGCAGAAACAGCAGGCCATTAAGGATGCGTTCCAGAACTGGGTGTGGAAAGACCCTTATCGTCGTGCGGAACTGGTGGAAAAGTATAACGAACTGTTCAACAGTACTCGTCCGCGTGAGTACGATGGCTCCCATATCCGCTTTGGCGGCATGAATCCGGAAATCCGGCTGCGGGAACATCAGCAGAATGCCATTGCTCATGTGCTGTACGGAAGCAATACGCTGCTGGCCCACGAAGTTGGTGCCGGCAAGACCTTCGAGATGGCAGCTTCTGCTATGGAGGCAAAACGGCTGGGACTGTGCCAGAAATCCATGTTTGTCGTTCCGAATCATTTGACTCTTCAGTGGGCAAACGAGTTCCTGCGCCTGTATCCGAGTGCTAAACTGCTGGTGGCAAGCAAAAAGGACTTTGAGACTGCCCGCAGAAAGAAGTTCTGCGCACGAATTGCCACGGGCGATTACGATGCGGTCATCATCGGGCATTCCCAGTTTGAGAAAATCCCAGTGTCCGCAGAACGGCAAGAACGGATTTTGACTGCCCAGATTGATGAAATAGAAAATGCCATTGCTGAGATGAAATCCCAGAATGGCGAACGTTTCTCCATCAAACAGATGGAAAAGACCCGGAAAGGATTGGAGGCGAGATTGGAGAAACTCCGGGCAACTGAGCGAAAGGACGATGTGATTACCTTTGAGCAGCTGGGCGTAGACCGACTGTTCGTAGACGAGGCGCACGCATTCAAGAACCTGTTCCTCTACACAAAAATGCGCAATGTCGCAGGCTTATCCACATCGGAAGCGCAGAAATCTTCGGATATGTTTATGAAGTGCCAATATATGGACGAGCTGACAGGCGGGCGCGGCATCATTTTTGCGACCGGCACCCCGGTCAGCAACAGCATGACGGAGCTTTACACCATGATGCGGTATCTCCAGTACGGCACGTTGCAGCAGAAAGGGCTGACCCATTTCGACAGCTGGGCTTCTACCTTTGGTGAGACCACCACGGCCATTGAGCTGGCACCAGAAGGAACCGGATACCGGGCAAGAACAAGATTTGCAAAATTCTTCAACCTGCCGGAGCTGATGAATATGTTCAAGGAAGTGGCAGATATCAAGACTTCCGATCAGCTGCATCTGCCGGTGCCGGAGGCAAAGTTTGAAACTGTGGTGGTGCAGCCTTCGGAGCATCAGCAGGCGATGGTGGCGGAGCTTTCGGAACGGGCAGCGGCTGTGCATTCCGGCGTGGTAGACCCGTCGGTCGATAACATGCTGAAAATCACATCGGATGGCAGAAAGCTGGGGCTGGATCAGCGGCTGATGAATCCGCTCCTGCCGGATGACCCCAACAGTAAGCTCAACGCCTGTGTGCGGAATGTGCTTCGTATTTATGAGGAAGGACAGTCGGATAAGCTGACCCAGCTGCTGTTCTGCGACCTCAGCACACCGAAAAACGATGGAACCTTCAATGTCTATGAGGATATCCGCACTAAACTCATCCAGTCCGGCGTACCGGAAGAAGAAATCACATTTATCCATGATGCTGATACCGAGGCAAAAAAGAAAGATTTGTTTGCCAAAGTTCGTACCGGACAGGTTCGGGTGTTGTTAGGTTCGACGCAGAAGATGGGCGCAGGCACGAACGTGCAGGACAGGCTGGTGGCCGTGCATCATCTGGATGTGGGCTGGCGGCCTGCTGATATGACCCAGCGAAATGGTCGTATCATCCGTCAGGGAAATCGAAACAAAGAAGTGCAGGTTTATCAGTATGTGACGGAAGGAACTTTTGATGCCTACCTCTATCAGACACTGGAGAATAAGCAGAAGTTTATCAGTCAGATCATGACCAGCAAATCTCCGGTACGTTCCTGTGATGATGTGGATGAGCAGGCACTTTCCTATGCGGAGATCAAGGCACTTTGTGCAGGAGACCCGCAGATCAAGGAGAAAATGGATTTGGATGTAGATGTTGCAAGGCTGAAAGTGCTGAAAGCGGATCATCAGAGTCAGCAGTACCGATTGGAGGATAAGCTGATGAAATATTTTCCTGCAGAGATTGAGAAGACGCAGGGTTTCATCAAGGGCTTTCAGTCGGATATCCGGACAGTGGCGGCACATCCGTTGCCGGAAGAAGGGTTCTGCGGTATGGATGTGAAGGACACGCGATTTACTGAAAAAGCAGAGGCCGGTGAAGCAATCCTCGCAATCTGTAAAGCCAATCAGAGTTTGGAGCCGGTGCCGCTTGGCAGTTACCGTGGTTTCAAGATGGAGCTGGCATTTGACAGCTTCCAGAAAGAGTATCAGGTGCTGCTGAAAGGCGAGATGACCCACCGGGTACCCATCGGCACCAGTGCTGCGGGCAATATCCAGCGTCTGGACAATGCTCTTGCCGGGATTCCTGCAAGGCTGGAAAAGGCGGAACAGCAGTTGGACAATCTTAGTAGCCAGCAGGAAGCGGCGCAGGCCGAGCTTGGAAAGCCATTTCCCCAGGAGGCAGAACTGGTAAAAAAGAGTGCAAGACTGGCAGAACTGGACGCACTGCTGAATATGGATGACCGTGGAAACGATGATCCAGACCGTGAGAAAACAACGGAAAAGCCGTCTGTCCTGGCAGAGCTGCGCGACCGTGTAGGGCGCATTCCGCCGATGACACATCGAGATGATGAGGAGGTGACACTATGAGTGTTCGGGAACACTGGATCAATGTCCGGGTAAACCCGGAAGAGCTGGCGAGAATTCGTGAAAAGCAGAAAGAATTAGGCATCCGCAATACCGGTGCCTATATGAGAAAGATGGCGATGGACGGGTACTGCGTAAATCTTGATTTGTCGGATGTGGCGCAGGTATCCACACTTCTTCGCCGATGCAGCAACAACCTGAACCAGTACGCAAAACGCGCCAATGAATCTGGAAGCATCTATGCGGAGGATATCCGGGATTTGCAGAAGCGACTGGATGAACTCTGGGAGATGCAAAAGCTGATCTTAAAGAGGCTTTCTGGTATTCGATGACGGCGCAAACGTGCGGAATTTCTATTGCACATGGCACAGATGAAACAGTCTGTGTCATTACATATTTTTTGCAGGTCTTCCTGTTGACATCGTGGTGTTTGGCAAGCGGGTACAGTAAAATGAAGATGAAAAGAAAAACGAAGGGGTGAAATCCATGAAGATCGTATGTTTTTTGTTGAAGCTGATGCTGAAAATCCTGTTGCTGCCAGTTGCGTTTCTGCTGCGATTTCTATGCTTTATCTGGAATCTGCTGATGCAGCTATCCCTGTGGGTGCTTTCGCCGATCATGCTGTTCGTTTTTGGCTGCGGCATCTATTCGGTGGTTCGGGCGAGCTGGACGGATGTGTTCCTGCTGACCCTGATTGAGATGGGGCTGTTCGCAGCTGCGGTTGGTGCGGGCGGCATCATGGAACTGATGGAACAGCTGTGTGAGCGTGTAGAGGATGTTTTGACAATTTGAGTTCAGGAGGGATTCGATGGATATTCAGTTTATGAAAGATTATTATGATTTACGGTACGAGGAAACAGATGGAGAGAATCATTTTGTGGAAGAGACTGCTTATCAGGAAAAACAGTCTGAGCAATCGAAGATGGAAGACCAGCTGATGGAAATGGTGGGCGGCAGCGAATCTAATGTGTGGAAGCTGTACGAAAGCATTATGTGCGTCTATTTCGATATGGAAGAAATCATCAAGCAGGCCGTTTATTTGCAGGGAGCTTATGACCGGGAACGGATGTTAAAATGAGAATAGTAGATTGGTAAGAGCTGCCTTCGGGTAGCTCTTTTTAGATGGAGGAATATGAAAATGGCGGCTACAAGACTAATTGCGCTGCATATCAATAAAGGAAAGACGGTAGCGCAGTGTCTGGCTGACCGTACTGATTATTCTGAGAATGCAGCAAAGACGGAAGATGGAAAATATATCAGCGCGTATGCCTGTGACGCAAAGACCTGTGATGAAGAATTTCTGCTTTCTAAACGGCAGTATGAGCATATCACCGGTAGAACCCAGGCGCATGATGTGATTGCATATCAGATTCGGCAATCCTTTAAGCCCGGAGAGATCACGCCGGAGGAGGCGAATAAGGTTGGGTATGAGACGGCCATGCGATTCACCAAGGGAAAACACGCATTTATCGTGGCTACCCATGTTGATCGTGCGCACATTCATAACCATATTATTTTTAATTCAACTACATTAGACTGCACCAGAAAATTCCGAGATTTTCGCTTATCCGGTCTTGCGCTGGCAAGGCTCAGTGATATCGTCTGCCTGGAACACCGGTTGTCGGTCATTGTCCGAAAGCCCTACGGGGAGCGGAAGAAGAGAACGGAATACCCGGAGAAAAAGTCGCAGCGGGATGAAATCTGTGAGGCCATTGATGCAGCATTGGAAAGAAAGCCAAAAGACTTCCAGGAACTGATTGGAATTTTGCAGGAAGCAGGGTACGAGTATAAAGATGGAAAACAGCCTGCCCTGCGGGGGAAAGGCCACGCCAGATTTGCTCGTTTCCGTTCTCTTGGTAAAGGATATTCGGTTGAAGAACTCTGTGGAGTGATTGCCGGGAATGCGGTTCACAAAAGCAAATTTGCAGAGAAAACGCGCACAAGCGCACGGTCAGCACAGGTGCATCAGAAGGCGGAGCTGTCGTTCCTGATTGATGTCCGTGCCAAAATGCAGGCAGGCAAAGGCGCAGGATATGCGCGTTGGGCGAAAGTCTTTAATCTGAAGCAGATGGCAAAAGCCATGATGTTCATGGAGGAGCATGGAATCAAGAGTTATGCAGAGCTGAAAGAAAAAGCAGATGAAATTTCTGAAAAATGCGATGCGCTGCTGGAATCTGTAAAGGCAGATGAGGCACGGATGTCGGAAGTGTCGGTGCTGCGGAAGCATCTAATCAATTATGCCAAGACAAAAGATGTTTTTGCCGCGTATAAAGCATCCGGCTACAATCAGGAGTTCTATGAAGCGCATCGGGATACGCTGGCCTTACGCAGCGCAGCGAAAAAGGCGTTTGATGCTTATAAGAAAGAGAATGGCTCTGACAAAAAGCTCCCGCGCATCAGCGAGCTGAATGCAGAGTATGCGATGCTTCTGGAACGAAAGAAAAGCTCCTATGCAGAGTATCGCAAAACAAAATCAGAAATGCAGGATTGGCTTGTGGCACAAAAGATCGTGCAGGAAATCCTGAAAGAGAACGAGCAGAAAAAAGAGCAGCTGCATGAGCAGGAAGTGCGGCAGGAAGAAGAAAATAGACAGAGTAGTCGATGATGGAATGTCCGGTGCAGTGTGGGTGTAATGCTCATGCTGCACCGGGCTTTTTTTCTTTGGCAGGAACTGCCGTTAAAGCATCCGGAACGGATGCGCAGCCCGATGCCGCAGGCAGCGTTTTATGGGGATTGGGGAATTTCCCCAACAAGCAGAAAATCGCTTTCGTGTCACGAAAGCCCTGCTTGCCGGTATTGTCCCTGAATCAGAATAATTTCGGAATAACCACCGTTCTAACTATCCCACATGATGGAGGCGGCGGGCGTTACCGAGGAACTGAAAGCCCGTGACCCCATGCGCTGGGTGGGGTTGATGAACACGCTGAAGGCGCAGGCGGAGGAAATAATTTTTCAAGAGTTGATTTCCGCATGAGATTTTAGGCATAAGAAAGGCCGGGATTTTGCTGACAAGTGGCAAATCCCGGCTTTGTTCTTATCGGTTTTCCAAATTCTTTGACCGCCGGTATTCCAGCGGAGAAAGACAAAACTGCTTTTTGAACACGGCTGCAAATTTTCCTTGATTAGAGTAGCCGACCTGTTCGGATATTTCGGCAATCGGACGCTTTGTGTCCGAAAGAAGCCTTGCGGCTTCGTTCATACGGATTTCCCGAAGCCAGGTGGATATATTCTGTCCATATACGCCTCTAAAATAATTTTTCAGGCTGGTTTCACTGACCGAAAATCGTTCTGCAATCTGTCTTACAGGGATGTGCTGGCGAAGGTCATCGGAAAGGATTTGCGCTGCCCTTTTTGCAATTTCAACCTGCGTTTCCGTGTAGAAGCCGCAGGTTTTCGGAGGCCGGATTTCCATGTTGAGAAGCCGGTGGAGAAGTTCAAGCGTATAGATTTGCAAATGGAAGATAGAAGGCCTTTCAGAAAGCCGCCAGAGGTTTTGAAATATATTTTCCAGTTCACTATCCGCTTCGTTGATATATGTCTTATGATTGCCACAATAATTTTCTTCCAGCGTAGGGAGGTCAAGTGAAAAAGATTTCAAAAGTTCACCGCAGGACTGTAAAAGAAGTGGCAGGTCAAAGTATATTTTTATGCCCTGATATTGCCGTGTGGGAAAGATATATTCTTTCTGTGCGGTCTGTTCACTGACACAAAAATCATTTTCCTTCAGGTAAATGTAGGAGCCGTCATCCAGAAGCAATTCGCTTCTGCCTGAAACGCAATAGTTAATCAGCAAAGGCTTTAGATCTGAATTTTCATCCGACTCCGGCCATACGGGAGCGTTTACAAAAATAAAAGCCAAAGTCAGCCCCGGAAAGAGCGTATGGAATGTCATGCGTCCCTTGCCATCTGCCCGATCCAAAAGCAATGTGCTGCTATTTGGACTGTTTTTCAAGGTCACACCAGAAACAGCATCGCTGTTTTCTAAAATGTTGTATATCATGTTACGCAACTGCTTCGCCCCTTTCATCATGCAAAATTACTGATAGTATTATACCTGCGAGAAAACTCCTGGTCAATGGATATTCTGGTAGAGCGAAAAAGCTCTTTGCTATACGGGCTTAAAATACCGATATGTGCATAGAAGCACAGCTGAATTTATGCTATCATTAGGGCTGGTTAGCAAGAACTAATCAAGACGAAAGTAATCATGTTAGGAGGTTTCGCAATGAACAACAAATTGCAAGGAAAGGATCTCATCAATATCGGTATTTTCACGGCGATTTATTTTATCGTCATTTTCGCTGCGGCGTCCATCGGTTTTATCCCGATTTTCATCCCGCTTATCAGCGTGATCGTGCCGCTTGTGGGCGGTATTCCGATGATGTTGTTCTTCTCCAAAATCAAAAAATTCGGTATGCTTACCATCTGCGGGGTGCTGCTCGGTATCATTATGTTGCTGACCGGCATGGGCTGGTGGTGCATCCCTACCGGGCTGATTTTCGGGCTGATTTCCGATTTTATGATGAAAGCCTGTGACTACAAGAACGCCAAGCGTGAAGTGCTGATCCACGGCGTTTTTTCCATGTGGGTAATCGGGGCGTTTATTCCCATCGTTGTGACGCGTGACGCTTACTACCAGAGCCTGCTCCCCGGCTACGGTCAGGAATATGCCGACACGCTCATGGCTTATATGCCCGACTGGATTTTGCCTGTACTGCTTATTGCTGCTTTCGTCAGTGGTCTTGTCGGCGGCCTGATCGGACGGAAGATTTTCAAAAAGCACTTTGAGCGGGCGGGAATTGTGTAATGAGCCGCGAACTTCTTGCAAGTCAAAAAAACAATAGCGGAATTTTATTAGACCCCCGGACAAAACTGGCGGTACTGATTACCATAGCTGTCTTTGTTTTAGGCGGTTCGTATGAAGGTATCATGCAGTATTACATCATCGTATTGGCGGCGATCCCTCTGTTACTTTTGTCAGCAGCCAGAAAATGGAAAGATGCTGTTCTCTATATCCTGATTTTCGGAGGCAGCCTGTGTCTGGAAATGTTCGGCCTGTCCCGACTGACCGGCGTAGCAAACTACATCGCGGTAGCCGTCGTTGGTATTCTTCTGCGGTTCACCCCCAGCGTGGTCATGGGATATTTCGTGGTAACTACAACCACGGTCAGCGAATTTGTTGCGGCGATGGAACGGCTCCACCTGCCGCAGCAGATCACCATTCCTATGTCTGTGATGTTTCGCTTCTTTCCCACGGTTGCGGAAGAATGGAGCGCCATTGGGGACGCCATGCGGATGCGTGGCGTCCGCTTTGGCGGTGGTAAAGCTGGTACGATTTTAGAGTATCGGATTGTTCCCATGATGATCTGCTCCGTCAAAATCGGGGAGGAACTGTCCCAGGCAGCCCTTACGCGGGGATTGGGAGGCCCGGTAAAGCGGACGAATATCTGTAAGCTGGGTTTTCATGTGCAGGATGTTATTTTCCTGCTGATCTGTCTGGGAGCATTTGCAGCGCAAATCTATGTGCTTGCCGCAAGGGGGTGAAGGAAATGATTGAATGTCAAGATGTGTCCTTTTCTTATCCTGCCAGTACCCTTCCCGACAGTGAGAGGCAGGCCGGTGGCGCTTTGAAACATATTTCCTGCACTATTGAGGACGGTTCTTTTGTCCTGCTCTGCGGGACTTCCGGCTGTGGGAAAACAACCATGACCCGGTTGTTTAACGGCTTGATCCCCCATTATCATGAGGGGACTTATACCGGCTCCGTCTATCTGGATGGAAAGGATACCCGTGACCTGTCACTGTTTGATATTTCTCTGAAAGTCGGTTCTGTATTTCAAAATCCGCGTTCTCAGTTTTTCAATGTGGACACGACCAGCGAACTGGCTTTCGGCCCGGAAAACCACGGAATGCCTGAAGATATTGTGCGTGACCGGGTAAAGCGTGTAGCTGCACAGCTAAAGCTGGAGCCGCTGCTTGATAGAAGTATTTTTTCTTTGTCCGGCGGTGAAAAGCAAAAAATCGCCTGCGGATCGGCAGCGGCGATTGACCCGGATATTTATGTGCTTGATGAGCCATCATCCAACCTTGACGCATACGCTATCGCTGATTTCCGGCAGCTTCTCTTTACTTTGAAATCGCAGGGAAAGACCATCATCATCTCTGAACACCGGCTGTATTATCTGTCCGGCCTCTTTGACCGTGTCCTGTACCTGAAAGATGGAGAAATTGACGGTGATTATACAGCAGAGGAATTTTGCGGCCTGTCGGCAAAACAGCGCGACGATATGGGATTGCGTCCTCTTGACCTTGCGGGGCTTTCAGAAGTTGAAGGCACGCCGCAGAGAATGAATGAGGCGGTTTGGACGATAAAGAATGTGTCCTTCGCCTATAAGCATGAGCCGGAAACCTTGCATATAACGGAAACCTCTTTCCCATCCGGCAGCGCCACGGCCATCATCGGACATAATGGTGCGGGAAAATCCACCTTTGCCCGGTGCCTCTGCGGGTTGGAAAAGCACTTCAAAGGAACGGTGCAGGATCAGAGCAAGAACTATTCCAGAAAAGAACGATTGAAACTCTGTTATATGGTCATGCAGGATGTAAACCACCAGCTCTTTACCGAAAGTGTTCTGGATGAAATTCTGCTCAGTATGAGAACTGAGGATAAGCAGAGGGCAAGAGAAATCTTGCAGGAGATGGACCTGCTGCCTTATGAGGACTGCCACCCGATGGGACTGTCCGGCGGCCAAAAGCAGCGCGTGGCGGTTGCCTCTGCGATTGCTTCGGAGCGCCCTTTGATTTTATTCGATGAACCGACCAGCGGTCTTGACCTGTTTCACATGAGGCAGGTTGCCAATGTTGTTAATCAGGTGGCGAATACTGGAAGAACTGCGCTTGTGGTAACGCATGACCCGGAATTTATTCTACGCTGCTGCAATTATGTCCTTCACTTAGAAAACGGGCAAATTCAGGAAAGTTATTCCATAGAGGACAGCGATGGCCGAAAACGCCTACTAAAGTTTTTTCTGAGTGATATGAAGAAGGAGGTGTCCACAGAATGAAGGAGGAAAAGAAAGAGTCGCCCATAGGCGTCTTATGGGGATGGGGCAAGCCCTATCATGGAAAATTCATCGGCAGTGTTATCCTTGCGGTATTAGGCGTGGCCTGCCAGATGGTGCCCTATTTCTGCGTGGCGAATATTGTCACAATGATGTTGTCTGGGGAACAGAATTTTTCCCGCTATGTGACCGCTGGTATTATTGCATTGTGCGGCTACTTTGGGAAAGTGCTGTTTTCCAGTCTTTCTACAACGATTTCCCACACGGCGACCTATTACACGCTGCGCGATCTGCGAGAGAATATCACCGCAAAGCTGGCCCGCGTCCCGATGGGGACGATTTTAGATACTCCGTCCGGCCAGTACAAAACGACGATTGTTGACCGGGTTGAAGGCATGGAATCGACCTTCGCACACCTGCTCCCGGAAATGACCGCAAATGTGCTGGTGCCTTTGGTGATTGTCGTATATCTGTTCGTTATGGACTGGCGCATGGCGCTCCTGTCCCTTGTTACGCTGGTGGTGGGCCTTGCTGTCATGTCCGCCGGTATGAAGAATTATCCCGTCAAATGGGAGGGCGCGGTTAAAGCGGGAAAGCAGATGGCAAACGCCATTGTAGAATACATCGGCGGGATTGAGGTGGTAAAAGCGTTCAGCCAGTCCGCCGGTTCCTACAAAAAATATTCTGACGCGGTGAATTATAACGCCAACTATTATGTGGACTGGATGCGTGAAAACCAGAAAACCATGAGCGCCTACAACGCCATCCTGCCCTCAGTGCTAATCTGCGTGCTGCCCTGCGGCTTCGCGTTCTGGCTCTCCGGCAGTCTGGAGCTTTCCACCTTCCTGTCCATTGTGATTTTCTCGCTGGGGCTGATCGGGCCGATTATTGCGGCCTTTACCTTTACGGACGATTTGGCTGTACTGGGGACAAATGTGGAAGAAATCAGCCAGCTTCTGAACGCTGAAGAACTGAACCATAAAGAAACGCCGATCAAGCTGGAAGATACCGGCATTTCTCTCAGGTCTGTGTCGTTTTCCTATGACGGGACAACAGAGGTTTTGCATGATGTGAATCTCGCCATCCACCCCGGAACCATGACCGCCCTTGTAGGGCCGTCCGGCTCCGGCAAGTCTACGGTGGCGAAGCTGATTGCCGGGTATTGGGATGTTACATCCGGCAGTATTACCCTCGGCGGCCATGAGCTGAAGGATATGCCGCTGTCTGAAATTGCAGACCAGATTTCCTATGTATCTCAGGACAACTACCTGTTTAACCGCAGTATCCGGGAGAATATCCGCATGGGAAGACCCAGTGCCACGGACGCAGAGGTGGAGCAGGCAGCCAAACAAAGCGGCTGCGACGCCTTTATCCGCAAGCTGGATAATGGCTATGATACGGTTGTCGGCAGCGCCGGTTCCCATCTTTCCGGCGGTGAACGCCAGCGGATTGCCATCGCCCGCGCCATGCTGAAAAATGCGCCGGTTGTCATTTTGGACGAGGCAACTGCCTATATCGACCCAGAGAATGAGGCGCTGGTGCAGAAAGCCATTACCACTTTAACTGTCGGCAAGACCCTGATTGTGATCGCACACCGGCTGTCTACCATTGTTGGCGCAGATAACATCGTTGTGGTGAAGGATGGAACCATCCACGCACAGGGTACGCATGAGAAGCTGCTGGAAACCTGCCCCCTCTACCGGGATATGTGGCAGGCGCACATCGGCGCGAAAGACCAGATGTAAGGGGGTGTTGTCAGATGTATGGAACATTGAAAAAAATCTTTGCTTTTGCAGGCAGCAAAAAGGAGCTTCTAAAAAAATCCCTGTTATTCTCATTCCTGTCCGGGCTGTTTTCAGCCATGCAGTTTGCCGCCCTCTTTGTGGTAATTGGTGCACTGGTATCTGACAACCGGGACGGAAAGTTTATCTGGCTTTCGCTGGGGATTATGGCCGTTTCCCTCATTGGGCGTATCATCACGACCTATTTTTCCACGATGGAGCAGACGGAAACCGGCTATTGCATGGTGGCGGAAAAGCGTATCCACATCGGAGATCGGCTGCGCTACATCCCGATGGGCTACTTCAACAAGAATAGTATCGGGAATATTACCGCCATTGTCACAACAACTTTGGGTGATGTAGAGAACTCAGCAGCCCGTGTCCTGGTGTCAGTGCTGGGCGGTTTTTTCAACTCGGTTGCCCTCGTCATTGTCCTGTTGGTATTTGACTGGCGGATCGGTCTTGTGGCCGCTGCCGGTGTCCTGATTTACCTTGCGGCGGCGGAACTGGCGCTTCGTAAATCTGCCGCGCTCAGCGGGGTGCGTCAGCACACACAGGAGTCCCTTGTGGAGTCTGTGTTGGAGTACATTCAGGGGATGGGGATTGTCAAAGCATTTGGACTGGAACGGGACAGCACGCAGTCTATCGGCAGTGCAATTAAGGCGAGCTGCCGAGATAACCTGAAATTGACAAAGGCCAGCGTTCCCTATGACGCTATCAAACAGGCTGTTGTCCGAGTGTTCAGCGTCCTGTTGCTTTTGGCCTCGGTCTGGTTCTGGCTGGACGGCTCCCTGCCGCTGGCCTACGGTCTGATTTTGGTAATTGCTTCTTTCATGGTGTTCAACGATTTGGAGAACGCCGGGAATATGGCCTCTTTGCTGCAAATGCTGGCGGCCTCGATGGATACGGCAAACTCCATTGATGACACGCCGGTGATGGACGAGAAAGGCGCTGACATTACGCCGAAGTCCAGCGAGATCGTGTTTGACAAGGTGGATTTTTCCTACGCAGACCGCAAGATATTAGATCAGGTCAGCTTTACCATTCCCGAAAAAACGACTACGGCCATTGTCGGCCCTTCCGGGGCAGGAAAGACAACGATGTGCAACCTGATTGCCCGTTTTTGGGATGTGAATGCCGGGAAGATTACCATAGGCGGTACGGATGTACGAGATTTCAAGCTGGACAGCCTGATGAAGAATATCTCGATGGTGTTCCAGAGCGTGTACCTATTTGCAGATACGATTGAGAACAATATCAAGTTTGGCTGCCCGGACGCCACCCATGAGCAGGTGGTTGAGGCGGCGAAGAAGGCTTGCTGCCATGACTTTATTTCTGCCCTGCCGGATGGCTATGACACTGTGATTGGCGAGGGCGGCGGCACTCTGTCTGGCGGCGAGAAACAGCGGATTTCCATCGCCCGCGCCATGCTGAAGGACGCACCCATCATCATTTTGGACGAGGCGACAAGCAGTGTTGACCCGGAAAATGAGGATGAATTGCAGCGGGCTATTGAGGCGCTGACCCATGACAAGACTATCATCATGATTGCCCACCGTCTGAAAACCGTCCGCAATGCCGATCAGATCCTTGTACTGGACAACGCTCATATCGTCCAGCGCGGCACTCATGCGGAGCTGATCCAGCAAAAGGGCTTGTATGCCGATTTTGTATCGGCCAGACAGGAGGCCATAGGCTGGAAGCTGGCTCAGTAAGGGAGGTTCAGATGAAACTTCATGCGTCCGGGGAGGACTATCTGGAAACCATCCTTGTTCTCCAAAAGAAACTCGGTATGGTACGCTCCGTAGATGTGACCCGGCACATGGAGGTGTCAAAGCCCAGCGTGTGCCATGCAGTGGCTACCTTGCGGGACGGCGGCTTTATTATGATGGACGAAGATCACTTTCTCCATCTGACCGATATGGGCCGCGAGGTGGCTGAAAAAATCTATAAGCGTCACTGCTTCTTTACTGAGCAGCTTATCACCGCAGGCGTTGACCCCAAAACTGCGGAGGCCGATGCCTGTCGTATTGAACACATCATCAGCGATGAGAGTTTTGACCGGCTGAAAGAGGCAGCCGAACAAGAGCAAAACTAAAACCGAATAAGACAAGCGATCCTGCCCCGCAAGACGGGGAAAGAAAAAAACCGTTGCAGGGCAGGCAGCTTTGTGCGCCCAAAATGGATTTTCCGGGTACTGCGGCGGTTTTGAGTAACATCAAGGCCGCCGTTCCTTATGCCCTCGACAAAGGAGTGACGACTACACGCTGAGACGGTAGTCTTGATGTCAAAGAAAGATTGCTTTTTGCAACTACATTTTTTGTAGAAAATGGTTGATTATCTCAAAAAAGCCTTGATTTACGGGCATACAAGCAGGATTTCAAACTGAATTTACTACCAATTTACTACTTTTGAGGGAAAGAGCCTTGATATGCCGCCCGGAACCCTGCAAGCCCAAACACCAGCACACAGCATTGAGAAAGAATAAATGAAAACTGAATACGACGCAAACGCGGCGTTTCTCTATCCCAATACCGGGAGAACAGGAACGCCGCTTTTTTTATGCCCTCATGTTACGCAGTAGGGGCGAAAAAAGCCTTGCTATATGCGGCTTTGCGGGCGCACTTCTGCCGGGGACAGGGATTTATACCTAAACCCGGCAAAACGGCGTTCTATCGCGTAACAAATCCACAACCAAAGGAGTGATGAAGCTATGGCAGTTTTCCGAGTGGAGCGCAACAAGGGCTATACCGTTATGAGCAACCACCATTTACGCAACAAGGAGCTGACCTTAAAGGCAAAGGGGCTTTTATCGCAAATGCTGTCACTTCCCGAAGATTGGGACTACACCCTTGCGGGGCTGTCACAGATCAACCGGGAAAAGATAGACGCTATCCGGGAAGCCATAAAGGAGCTGGAACGCGCCGGGTATATCGTCCGTTCACGGGAACGCGACGAAAAGGGACGCTTGCGCGGAGCCGATTATGTGATCTATGAGCAGCCGCATACAGAACCCTGTCTCTTATACACATCTCCGAGCCCACGAGACGCGTAGTAATCTCG
>ENA-OZEB01000163-OZEB01000163.1-human-gut-metagenome-genome-assembly--contig:-NODE-163-length-24438-cov-7.419103_pt1 | contig 24438 bp, 20 predicted proteins | sample MGYA00245060_ERZ653593 | MGnify/ENA primary metagenome ERZ653593 (study PRJEB26926, sample SAMN06164989) | human gut metagenome | biome: ENVO:00009003; feature: ENVO:2100002; material: ENVO:00002003... | reverse complement strand
TACAACCCCCACAACAGACTTTCACTGTCTAGATATATGCCATGCCCGGCATACCAAAAAGAGTTTCTTGTTCATGCCACAGAAACTCTTTTGTACTCTATAATCGAAAAAAAACTATTATCAATAGCTTTAAAATACTATATTGGTCAGCATGTTTACATCTCAAGCTTTCACTGAATTTGCCAATCGATAATGTCAAATTCATTATACATACAAAATTTTAACATGCCATCGTTTTTCTAAATTATATAGTCATTTTTTCTTTTAATTATCACTTTAATTTAAAAGCACTATACGTTTTTATAACCACACAACTTTGCAATCACTTGAATCAATATATCCCTGTCTAAAGGCTTTGATACATGCGCATTCATACCTGCTTTTTTAGCCTTTATTTTATCTTCCATAAACGCATTGGCTGTCATCGCCACAATTGGAATATCATGATCAAATGAGCGAATCACTTGAGTGGCTTGTAAACCATCCATTTCCGGCATCATTATATCCATTAAGATAATGTCAAAAGATTCGGGTGCGTTCTTATAGATATCCACCGCTTCTTTACCATTTGTAGCACAAGTAACTCTAGCCCCTTCGTTTTCGATAATGAACCTGGCAATTTCCATATTCAATTCATTATCTTCTACAAGTAAAACGCTAAGTCCTTCAATCGATGCGGAAGCTGATTCTTTAACTCTTTCATTTTTATGTTCTTCATCGATTTTAAATGGAATGTGTATCACAAATTGAGAACCCACACCTTCTTGACTTGTAAACGCAATGGATCCACCCATCTTTTCAACAAGGCTTTTTGCGATGGGCATACCCAAACCTGTCCCCACATATTTAGAACGACTTCCCATATGTTCTTGGGCAAAAGGCTCAAAGATTTTGTTTTGGAATTCTTTAGACATACCAACACCTGTATCACGACAAATAAATTCAATAATGACATGGGATGGTTCTTTCGATTCAAGTTCCCTATAACTTACATAGATAAATCCATTATCCCGATTGTATTTAATGGCATTGGAAAGAACATTCATTAATACACGCTTTACATGGATTGGACTTCCCATCAAATATGGATGGGTAATACTTTTTTCTTCTTCGACAATTTGAATATTACGCTCTTTTGCGAGTTCTTCTACTATTCCAATCGTTTCATCACTCAACTTATCTATATTAAATCCAACTTCTTCAAGGACGATTTCACCCGACTCAAGCTTACTCATGTCCAATACTTCATTCACTAATTCGAGTAATGTATTTGAAGCATCTTTGATCTTTGCACGACAATGGGCCTGCTTTTCAATATCATCACTATAATGATTCCCAACTTCAACCATACCAATGATTCCATTGATTGGAGTACGAATATCGTGAGACATTCTTTGAAGAAATTCGGTTTTGGCAACATTAGCCGCCTCTGCCTTTTTAGCTGCCTTTAATAATTCTTCTTGGTGCACCTTCTCTTTTTCTTGTTCTTTAGCCTGTCTTATACGATTATTGCGATGACTAATATATATCAAGCCAAACACAAATATCAAATATATAAAGGTTATCGCAATTGTTTTTGTGATAAAACTTTCATATACTACACTATCAGGTATATACGCAAAAATATAATAATTACTTTGTTTCAACATAATGCCATAATAGCCTGCACCTTTACTTTTAAAATGATAAATATGTTTACTATCCCTATTCTCTTTTAATAATTGAACGACTTCATTGTTCTTTGTCGAAGCATGAAGCAGTAATCTATCATTACTCGCAATAATTTTCCCCTGATCAGAAATAAGAATGGTTCCATCCGATTTTTTACTATATTCCTTTAAAAGATTTTGAATCGTTAAATTATAATTCTGCGCAAAAGCAGCCGATGTATAATAATAAGAAACGACTAAGCCTTGTGCATCACTTCTTGCACAAGCTCCAATATCTAGATGTGCACCATCCTCTAATTCAATACGTTGGGCATATGTTCTTTCTGGATAGTCCATATAATCCAGAATGATATCTTTATGGACATATGTATAAACTTGTTTCAACATCGCATCATCCGTACTATAGGAACTTTCAATATTCCCATTTTCATCCAATACAAGACTTCCATCCATCCATAACGTACTCAGATTATTCTTTAGAAAAGTTTGATCTATAGGGTTTCCTGCATCCACCTCCATTTGAATATTGTTCTGCAGCTGACGACAACTTTCAATCATTCTTAATAAACTCTTCGATTCACTCGCCTCATTATAATGTGTATATGTCGAGCATTGTATCTTCACATAATTTACGATTTTGACTAGTTTATTTTCTACTTCACTTTTTTGTGCTTGAAAAAAATAGAATGCTGAAAAACAAACAATACAAATCCCTAATAAAACTGTAAGTATATGGTAGTAACAATTTTTAGTACGCAAAATCATCCACCTCCAAATACTTTTCTGGATCCGACAGATATTTACCTATGATCTTTTTCGAAGTACCATCCTTACGCATCTCTTTTAAAGTCTTGTCTAACTTCTCACAAAGATCACGCTTATCATTTTTTGAGAAAGCTACACCAATGCCTACTTTCATCAATGGCTCTTCTAGAATACGAAAATCCGCATTATAGTCCTTCATATATTGAATAATCGATTCTTCATGAGCGCCAATCGCATCCACATATCCTTTTTGTAGGAATGTAAAGATCAATTCTCTATGGTTTAAACTAATCAAGTTACCTACATCATAATTGCCATTTAATAAAATATCTTCTGGCTTGGTGGTCGATTGCGCAGCTATATTTTTATCTTTTAAACCATCCAAAGTATAAATATCACTATCATTATTGACCGCAATCACCTGACGACTTGCGATATATGGACCAGCCCACTTATAGTCATTCAACCTTCCTTCCATGGAAAAACATGCCATGATACAATCGATTTTTCCACTTTCTAAAAGTTCCTTATTCTTTTCCCAATCAATATAAACCACTTCAACTCTGTATCCCAATCGCTTAAACGCTTCGGTTGCCAAATCCACATCAATACCTGTAGGATTTCCATCCTCATTCAAATAGTTGTAAGGGGGATAATTATCACTACCTAAAGTAATAACAGGTAAATTGGATTCATCCGATTCTAAATTACTTGTCTTACATCCGCTTAGTAGACAAACAAGTAAAGATAAGCTCAATAAACTTGTAATTATTCGTTTCCCTTTCAAATCATATCCTCCTATCTATTTGACCAATCACACCAATATATTGATCTGTATCCAAACCAGACCACAACGTATGAAATTTTATATTTAACTCTTTAAATTGTAAAGTAAACTCTTTATTTTCCACAGAAGTTTCCTTTAAATGTTTTTTAACTTCTTCCACCACTTCGTCATTCACATCAAACGACTCAAATTCCGAAACATTCTTTTTATACTTTTTATTTTTCTCTCGATCTATAATAGTTAACTCACCAATTAAAGGATTATAATCAAATAAGACTTTAGATTGACTCAATTCAAAAAAGTCCATCTTTTCCTTTAAAAAATCAATAATGCGCTGTGAATGATCATTGTATGGCAATGTTTCTGATTTTAATATTTCACCAGACAATTTTTTTGCCTCATGATAATCCTTATAATCGTCCTTTTGCGTTTTAAAAGCCAAATACATATCTGTACCCACCTCTTTTAAACACTCTAGTAACAATGGATTGAAACATCCACACTTTCCATCCAAAATCATTTGAATGGCCGTTCTATAATCATAGGCCTTTTTATATACACGCGTACTTGTCAAGGCATCAAAAACATCCGCAACCGATACAACTTGGGCAGAAATAGGAATATCATTCCCCACTAAACCATCAGGATAGCCCTTTCCATCAAAGCGTTCGTGGTGCCATCTACAAATTTCATAAGCCATTTGAATCAATGGATTATCATTCGGATATTCCATACTACGAATCATTTTTGCGCCAAGTAAAGTATGTGTCTTCATAATTTCATATTCTTCATCCGTAAGCTTTGTCGGTTTATTTAAAATCTCTTTTGAGATTGACACCTTACCAATATCGTGTAAAGACGATGCCGTCGCAATCAATGTAATATCAGACTCCGTTAAAGGATACGCATCCGTTTTCTCAACTAACCTTCTTAAAAGCATCTGCGTGGCAATACGAATATGAAGAATATGTTCACGACTCTCCTTATTGTATGTTCCTACAACACTACTCAAGATATTGATCATCACTTTATTGTTTTCTTCTTTTTCATACACCTGATTCACTACTACATTGGTCAATCGCTTTTGATTGGCATATAAAACAAGTGTATTCATAACTCTTCGCTTAATAATAAACGCATCAAAAGGACGTTGAATATATTCAACAGCTCCTAAATTATATGCCTTTTCAATAATTGAAGTCTCTTCTTCTGCAGAAATCACAATTATCGGAAATTCTTCAATCCACTGATACTTATTCATATATTCCAAAACTTCAAACCCATTCATTTTTGGCATATTGATATCCAAAAACATTAAATCAATTGTCCAATCCTTTTGTAGAATGGAAATGGCTTCTAAACCATCATTGGCCAATATATATTGATAGTTCTCACCCAATATTTCCATCAATAATTCCTGATTGAATTTGGAGTCATCCACAATCAAAATTTTCTGTCTTTCTTCTAAACTTTTCATAACCCTATTCCCACTTCATCATATAACCATATGATTAGTTAGCTAAAGTATACATCTAAAAAAAACTTGTTTTCAAGAACAAACGTGAACATTTCACAAGCTTTTTTATAACCAAAAAAGCCTGGCATTTATATTGCCAAGCCTATATTTATTGACCCATCTTGTTCATTGCCAAGATTTCATTTTCAAGCGCTTCTTTATAAGAATCTAACTGTTGCGTTCTAGCGCTTTCATACACTTTGATTTCTTCACTTACATCATCTCCATCTTCTTTATTTAATAAAGATGTTGTAGCATTTTTTGTATTTGTGAAATAGTAGCCTTTATCATTGCCCCACCACTTATTGTTTTCAACTGCCTTGTCTGCATGCGCATCAATTTTAGCAGCCGCATTTGGTGAGAATAAGAAATAATTGTATTCGCACAAACCATTTAATTGGTATGCCACATCTAGGGCATCATTTACTTTGTCTTTCTTTAAATCTTGAATGATTTCATCCATATATTCAATGTTATTTTGATATCCCACGTGTTTCATCACAACATCACTCGAGAATACAATTCCGACAAAGTTATCTTGTACATATTTAAATAAGTCTAATACTTTCTTATTGTAGGCTTTTCCTTCTTTTTGAATTGAAGTAACATCCGATTTAGAATTTACCGCTTTTATATAACGATCATTAATATCTTGACCCTCTTTATTTAGTGCATCCACTTCTTTTTCAAAAACAGCTAAGGCCTTGTCCCAATCCTTTTTAGAAACACCAGCTTCCAAAGCTAAATCTTCATTAAAGCTTTCCTTTAAATCATCAATGGTAGCTTGCATATTTAAAGACATAGCTGGAAGCTGATCGATGGCGATAGCCATACTTCCAAATACCGCAATATTAGCCTTCATCACCTTTTCACTATACGTATCCGTATTATCGGATTCTGTATGATAATGAAGTTGTGTCCAAGTATATTCACCATCGTCCTTTGTTTCTCCAGAACAAGTATCCGTTGTATTCAAGAAATAAGGAACTCCCGCATTACGATAGGAAACACCATCTTCCATTGTCGTTGTATCATATGTCTTTGTAGAAATACCATTCTTATATTCTTTTACAGCACCATCCAATGCACCTGAATCCACTAAGCTTTTTACTAAAGACGCATATTCAGGAACACAAGTCACCATGAATGTATCTGAACCATCATCATAGGCATCCAATTCAAAGTTAAATAAAGCTAAAGTTTTATCGGCCCACTCAGGATGTACATTGTTGATCAATTCATAAGCCCCTCTTGTCCAGTCAAATTCAGTGCCTGTTGCGCCCCATTCTTCAGCACCATGTGCAACAACCACAATATCATTTTCAGGCACATAGCCACTATCGATCATTGTCTTAGCCATTGACATAATGGTTCCAATAGCACTACAGTCATCTTGAAAACCAGTAAAATACATATCATAATGTCCGGCAAAAATAATTTGTTGATCATGTGACTTACCAGGAATATAGCCAACCACATCATAACTTGTACCATTACCTTCTTCCATCACACTATCCACTTTTAAAGTAGCCATATCATGGCCTTGTTTTAAAGCCTTTTTGATTTGTTTGTACTCACTCATTGTGATGATTGTCGTAGGCATAATATCTTCTGCACAAACATCCTGAATCTGATGATCATCATCACTAAATCTTCCATATCCATCCAAATCGTATGTGACTAATGCTTTTGCGCCATGCTCATACGCCTCATAAATATATCCACCAATCCAAGACTCATTAAATTGATCCACACCAACTAACGCAATCTTACCTTCAACGTCCTTGCCTTCATAGTCTTTCGCAAAACCAGTACCACAATCTACGATTTGTGCTGTAATCCCATTTTCATCTGTACCATTCACCATATACGATACGGGCATCAAATCAATATCTGTTCCTTCAATCGTTAGTGAAGCATCATTATACTGCCACTTATCCACATTGACAGGTATCTTTTCTACATTTTTTAAACCAATGGCCTTCATTTCCTTAGCCAAATAATTGGCTGTTCTATGTTCTGCATCGGAACCACTCGTTCTAAATCCAAGTGAATTATCATGTAATGAAGTATCTGTAGACAATGTTTTTGTGAAGTCATACGCATAGTCCATATCAATTTCATTCACGTAGGCATCAATCGAATCTTGATAGATGGCCTCATCTTTTGTCGAACCACAACCCACTAGGCTCAACACCAATACTGCACTAAGGCTTGCTTGTAAAATCTTTTTCATATTCCTCTTCTCCTTTACCAAACAAAAAAAAGATAGGCGCACAATATACACCTATCTTCGTCCATCATCTATCTGCATACTTTTCGTAACAGAAATTCCAGCTTATTGACCATTTCATAAGGTATATTGTACTTTATAAAACTGAGCTTTTAACTCAATCAATAAGGGTAAACACCCTTCCGTATTCCCTAAATACGGTTCTTGCTTCTTCAACAAGTCTTCGGCATTTGACCCGGCCGTCCGTGTAGCCTTAGCCTATATCTAGGCGGTCAATTTCTGTACGATTAGTACGCAAAAAAATATACAGGAAAATGCTATTTTTTGTCAACTAAAAGTTTTAAAAAAATGTATCCCATCCACTTTTGTCTCTAGCTTTTTAAAGTAATAGGCAAGAATTAAAGTGACTAGAATACACACGACTAAATAGATCCAGTCATTTAAATATCGATCAAACAAGTTCATTGAAATCCTTTGAAGAATATAAATTTCAAATACATATTGACCTAAAAAATGAAACAAACTATTTTTAATTTCTTTATATGCACATACATCCACAATCAAGAAACAAAACGCAATCGAAATTATTTCATATGCGAGTATTGGTAAGTGAAGACAATATAAACTAAAAACTAAAATCATCAAGAAAATAAAGAATACTGGCTTTTGAATAATGGAACAAACTCGATCTTTATATTTAGATAGAATCATACCTGCTGGAAAACAAAGAATGATATTGTACCACCAAGCCTGATCCTTTATTACATCCATCAAAATTATATATAGAATGGTAAATACTACACATGAAGTCATACTATGTTTCTTACATTGTTTAAACGAAATATATACAATACTATACATAGCTAATATCGCAAATACATACCAATTACTATTTCCAATGGAACTTAATGCCGTAAATGAGAATATAATACGAACAAAGGAATACTCTTTCCTTAATAAGAATGATAAAAACAAGTAAATACATAATGCCATACAAAAGTGAATATAAAACTTCAATATTCTTTTTCTTGGCATGCTGTCAATATACACAATACCTCTTCTTTTAATTTGTTCCATAATGCCATATCCCGAATAGAACAAGAATGGTGCAACCATGAGTTGTCCAATTGCCAATAATACCCAATTCCATGGCATCGTTTCATATTGTCCAAAATGTGATAGAAACACAAACAACACAAAAATCCCATTGATACAAGTTGTTTGTTCCTTATTTAATGCCCTATTAAAATTCATTTCATGCCCTCTACAATAAGGTATTATATCACCATCTTATCTCCTTCAATGGAATATTTATTTTTGTATTTTATCCTTAACCTTGCAGAAAAAAAGAAGCATTAGTAACTCAATTCACCAATGCTTCTGTCGATATATTTTGCGGTGGTCGTCTTCGGACAACCCCTTGAAAGAGCCTGATGCGTTGAGCTCTTTTTTCTTTTGGCTTTTCTACTGTTTCTCCAGATTAAAACGGCATGAAAAAGGATCCTGATCATCGCCAAGATACTTCTTCATGCATTGATATTTACTTGATAAAGTAGGCACTCAACTTTCCGCTTCCCTTTTGTTCAAGTTTATCAACCTCGCAAAGTTCTTTAAGCAATCGGAATGCCTTTGTTGTTCCTGCACCAATCAAATCTTCGACTTCTTTTCTTGTTATGCTACCATTTTCTCGCGCATACTGAATAATGAGATTCTTCTGCTCATCGAGTGTCATATCGTTATTCGCATACTCTATTTTTTGTACCTCAGCTTCTTGCTCTTCATTTCGATTCGGAAGTGTAACCCGAAAAACACCCTTTGCGGTTTCAAACTCTGGCTGGAATGGACATGCTTTATAGGCACGCTCAATTTTTCCGATTCCAGTACCATAACTCTCAATCAATCTCATGCGGTAGAAAACAGCTGCAAGGTTCGGATTTCTCGATTGTGAAACACCAAGAAAAATTGATTTCAGCTCCAAACCTGATACAAGTCCTCCTAGAGAAACAAATTCGATTCTGTCCTCATAGACATTGACCAAATTGCTTCCACTAAAAGAGTAATCACGATGAACGATGCTATTCAGTAAAGCCTCTCTTACTGCTTCCTCCGGGTAATCTCTTCTATCAGTTCGATCCAGCCCTGAAAATGTTGCTTTCGTTTTATTGATCAAATCAATAAAATGGTAAACATCTTCAAGCTGCTTTAATATAGAGCCCTTAAATTCCTTTCTGTCTCGAAACAATTCCTTATCTGTTCCTTGAAATAGCGCAACTTTCGTTGTTGTTTCACACTGGTCTGATAATAGCAATGCAAGATTTGTATATAAGCCATCTTCACCAATCAGCTTGAGAGTTTGCATTTGCGATGGTCCAATTTCGATAGACCTTTTCTGCATCTCTGTTTGGAGAGTATGAAACGTCAATTCCTGATTCATACTTCGGCACAGCTCAAAAGATCTGCCACTGTTTTGAAGAATCATCTCCCGGATTCCCTCTTCAGTCATTGGCTGTGTAGAACTTCCTTTTCTTACATACACTCCACCAGGCTTCAGGCCTTTTTCACGGAGATAGTACGGTCGATTTGTTCCTGTTGTTACATCTATTTCGATAATTTGCTTTTCTTCTAATTCTACCGAGTTGACTCTAACAAACGGCATTATGTCTGGTGCCAGCGAATCCTTCAAAGAATTCACGATTTGTAGCATCACACCATCCGGATCACCAATACCCAGAACTGCTCCATCTTTTCGTACTCCAACATAAACTGTGCCGCCCTCTGCATTCGCAAATCCCATCACCTCTTTTCGGATGTCAGGAACATACTCTTGCTTAAATTCAATATTCTGGTTCTCAAATTCTAACATCTTCTAATTCATCCTTTCTAATTCCTTTCTTTCTTCTTTTTTCTTTCTTCTTTCTTTCTTATTGTATAAAAGAAAGAAAGGAAAATCAAGAAGTGTAGAAACAACCTTAACATTGCAGAATTTGTATAACTAAAAAGCAAGAACAATATAAGAAATCTTTAATTTCATACCCTGAACAAACCAAAGTGGACATTTCTGCCCACTATTCATTACGACCCATATAATTTGCGAGTGCACCAAGTAAGTTAGCATCTTGACGATATGTACAACACCTTAAAAGTATCTGTCATTGGATATGATTTTTTCTCAATAATTTTCCCCCTCACGACTAAGAAGTCCACTCTTCATCGAACTTCCACCAATGTCAAAGCACAAATAATATTTCATAATTTCCTACATTAAGCCAACATCTGCATAGTCTATCTATATAATTAGATGAAAACCCTTTACGCATATCAACCTAATTCATTTCCTAAGCGGATTCACTATTTTCTGTGAACATATGGTACGTCGTTAAGGTACCATTTCTGATATACTAACCCGGTTGGATGAGAAATAATTTACGCCAATACAAACAAATGGTATTACGCCAACACCCATTTGAGTTCCGCTCATCTAACATCGATTAGAGAACTAGACTTCTCCGTAATATATGCATAATATCTAGTTCTCTCCTCTAAAATTTGTTGTCCAACGGTTTAGATTCGTGCTAGAATAATATTGTCTAGAGAGTCATTCTAACACATTTGATATCTAACCATTCTTATACTTTCCTGACTCTCTAAATGTGGACCAGTTGTTTCTGGTCTTTTTTTGCATTGAAAAAGGCTCAAATCCTTTCGATTTGAACCCACTTTATTATTCAATTGGACAATCACAAACAATAGAAGCAGTATCCACTTCGATTTCTGTCACCACAAATGGCAATTGCGTTTGATCCACATCCATTCCATACAAGATCAATGATAATGTATGTCCTTTAGGAATTGTATAGTCGTTGCTGACAAAGTCAAATGAATATGTATACCAAGTATCTGGATCAATGGCTTCCTTTGAATAATTATTCAAACGATTTTGTGCATTCATCCAACCTCGTGTAATCACAAAATAATCGGATGGTTTTTCTTCCATTTTAAAGACAAAAGAATGATTTTCATCCCCATCCAAATTCGATGTCAAACGAACTTGTTTTCCCTTTTCCACAAGCATTGCACTCAAAATGGCCGTAGGCTGTTGAATTCGAGCCCTAAAAGAAACTTTGGCTCTTCCCGCAAAACGCGTATCTTCCTTCATTGTTTCTAAATAAAAAGAAAGCGAATGCGCATTTTGAGTTAAAACCAACTCATCCAGCCATGCCTTTGTGTTTTTTTGTTTACGATCATAAATCGTTTGCGACAAATCATCCACAATCATTTGATTTCCATTCTCTTGTACACGATAGGACTTATAAGATTTAGGTGGCCAAACCTCTTCTTGCATCCACAATTTTTGATCTAGGTTATTCTCAATATAAATCTTAGACTCATTTTGAATACCTGTATCAATCCCTTTTAAATAATAATCCAACCAACGATCGATCAATCCTAATGTAGGACTATCCTCAAGATGATATGTATATATATGTTGCCCTTGATGCAACAACATCATACGATCTTTACCAAGTTCTTGAAGCTTTTCATACAAACGAATACCTTGATCTGGTTTTACATTCCAATCATTTAAGCCTTGAAGAACGAATACCGAAGCTTGGATGCGATCGGCATGCTGCAAATAATTACGCTCATCCCAAAAGCGATTGTAGTTTCCCGATTGTCTGTCTTCACCTTCTTGAAGAGTCTTTTGATTCTTTTCAAACAAAGGTTTGATCGACGCAAAATCATTTGAATCTAAAGCACGTGAAAAACAATACTTTGCCAAAATATCCAAGTCATCCCCTTGCCAATCCATGGCCGGTAAAGTTAAACCATTATGACGATAATATTCATACCAGTTGGAAATACCCGCTTCAGGAAGAATTGTCTTTAAGCCTTCTACACCTGTTGCGGCTACCCCAATGCACATTGTACCCAAATAAGAACGTGCAGACATCGCAACAGAACCTGTACACCAAGATGCCAAAACCTGTACCGTTCTTGTCTTATCTCTAAAAGCTCGAGCTCTTCCGTTTAACCAATCAATGACCGATTTAAACGCAAGAATCTCCTCTTTACTTCCCGTCATTGTTAATCCGTCGCTTCCTCTTGTACCAAGTCCACCACTAAATACACCGGCATAACCACGTTCTAGTAAATGACCATATAAATCTGAAATGCATTCATAAGCGCTTGGATCTGGTTCTGGATACGGACTGTTTTCTACAATTTGTTCGGCTTCTTTTTTAGGACAAACTACAGGATCTTTTGGATGAAACGTGATATCCTCACGCTGAATATTCTGACTTGGATATGCCTGTATATTTGTATTTACATCATACAAATCATACCAGTCCTCATTACAGTGTAACATATATGGATTGGCCACAAAAACAGCCGGAACTTTTTCATCTAGCTTTGGACGCTTAATATAAACCGCAATCAAATCATATTGTCCATCTTGATCTGTATCCACTGTAGTTTCCACAAAAACTCTTTCAAACAATGCTTCCATATTAATTTACTTTCGGATGTTTCTTTAAATACGATTTCCAAACCAACACAAACACAGCTCCTAAAACTAACATCGCAACTAAGAAGCCAAAGAATAAACGATATCCACCAACACCTGGATTTTGATCAATCATCATACCCGCTAAAACAGATACAAAAATTTCTGGCAAATACCCAATTGTAGAAATAATTCCAGCAGCCGTTCCAGAATACTTTTCGGGTACAGCACCCTCATCCATCATAGCCCATGTTTGTGCATAGTTTACATTATAGAAAATATAGATTAAGACAAACAAAACTGTAAAGAGCACAATAGAACCTGCATTTGTTGGCAACAATAAAATCCCCAAAGTACCCAAAGCCATTACCACAAATGAAATCAATAGAGCATTTCCTGTACCAAACTTATCGGAGAAAAAGCCTCCACCAACGTTTCCAAATAAAGAAAACCATCGTTTCATAGCTGCAAGTGTAGCTCCAAACGTAACTGTGGCTCCTAAAATAGATGTGGCATATGGTGTAAAGTAATACAAAGACAAGGTAAATACATAGTTACAGAATGTCACAAAACTAATGATCCAGATGGCTGGCATTTTTAATACTTCTCCAATGCCTTTAAAAGAAATACGTTCACTTGCTTCCATATGTTCATCTTTTACTTTAAAGAAACAGAAAATGCCCATCGCAATTGTCAAAACTGAATAATAAACGATGACTGTTTTCATACCTGCCACTTCGTCATTGATTTGACCAATGCCAATACGGAAAGCTACAACAGCACCCATAGCCATCAATGCAGCACCAACGCCACGACCACCTTCAAAGAATCCATAGGCTTTTCCTTGATCATCCGAATCCGATAGAATACGAACAGCTTTTACACAGGCTGGCCAAAACGCAAATAAACTTGAAATGCCCCAGAATGCATAAAGTGCTAGTAACTGATAGTAATTCAATGGTAATAAGTGTACAAAGCCACCCAATCCTGTTCCAATTAGAGAAACCGTTAAGATCATTCTTGTTGAAAAGCGGTCTGCCACGATACCTCCAAATAAATAGGAAATCATACCAAAAATTCCTAAAATACTTCCAAACACACCCATTTGTGTATTCGTCAAATGATACGTAGCTAAATATGCATCATAGTAATCAAAGCGAAAATATGGCAAACCATAAATAATCGCCCCTCCAAATGCGACGATAATAATGGCCCAGAAGTTCTTTGCCGTCTTATCGCCAAAACCTAGTTTTTTAAATAATTTGTTCATCTTTTTTCTCCCTTACTTAAAACTATTTCATTTTCTTTATGATTAAAGGTATGAAGTCCATGATAAAGAACAATACCTGCAATCGCATATAATATAGCGGCTATAAAATAAGCCTGCTGATACCCAGATTGGTGGACAAATAAAATCTTTCCTGTAAAATGACCACTCAATATACTCACAATACCCGCCGTAAAATTCACTACGGAGGTATAAACAGGCCGCAAATCTTTACAAATCACATCCATCGATAGAGCACTATCCACAGGACTTGATAGATTCGCAAGGCCCGCACGTATAAATAGTGATGCACCAACAACAAGTACAACATATTTACCAAAATAATTTCCATTTCCAATCATCAACATAAAAGGAATGGAGGCCATGACCGTTAAGAAGATCGTTCCCACTTTACCAATTTTTTTTGTACACTTCGGCGTAAAAAACATAAATAAGACAATCGCCACATAGGAAATGGATACCATTAAAGAACTGGTTGCCTTATCAATATGTAAATTTCGATTTAGATATACAGTATAGTACGATGTAAATAGGCCCATCGCAAAAGAAATCAAAGCCCAATACAATAAATAAGCCCGGGAATATCGATTTAATAAAAGTTGTCTTGCACCATTCATTTTTTCCTTTAAAGAAAGCCTTGGAGTAAGCTCCATTTGATAATCCGATTTCTTTTCCGATATACATAAAATGGGAATCAAGGAAATTAACGCAATACAACCCACCACGAATAGAACCATTCGATTCGCATCCATATAAGATTGATATAAACCAGATGAAAGATGCGTCATATAGCGCGTTGCCTCTTGGGCTTGCGCATATGAAATGTTGGCCACACAACTAAACGCTTTTACCACAAAGGCTCCACCAAGATACGTTGCCAAGAAATATCCAATATACCCCATATAGTAAGTTCTTGTATACCAATGTATTTCTTGATCTTTAAACGCTTCTGTATAACAAGCGATAAAAGGGCTCAGCATAATAAGTGCAGCTGCACACCCGTTAATGCCAATAGGGTTGCGATATATAAAGCCCAAGTAAAATCCATACAGACGGCGCCAAAAAAGGCACATGCCGTTGAAAGCGAACAAAAAAGTAATAGCTTTTTATAGCCAATCTTTGGCACTAGCAACAATAAAGCTGCACTTATAAATGTGGCATATCCATAAAAGGCCCAGAAGGATGTTGCGATAGAAGTTTGTGCTTCTTGCAGATAATTCACAAACGTATCGTACAAAACTCCACTCGCCAAATTATTAATGACATAACTAGTTATAAAATAAACAATATTCCGTTTATCTCTTCGTTCTTCCATTTCTTCAACTCCTAAAAACTGTTTAAAATTATGCGATTATATAAAAAACAAATCAATTGTTAATTTTTCAGTAAAACAGTGAAACAATAAAAAAGAATGCATTTCAATCATACTCAGTTCAGGCTTCACACAACATCTATAATAAAAATTTAGGGAACTTTTATGATTGTATTAAGCACAAATGTTCCCTAAATAATAAATGACATTCTAAGTATTCAAGCAGAGAAAAAGAAAAGACTATCTTAAATAGTCTAGCCATTCATAATTAAATGACACTGACATATAGTGGAATTTTTTATCGAAACATTATAAGTTCTTACCAAGCTCATATGATTTATCGCATCATTGGCAAGCGTTTGGATCCTATAGATATCTCGAATTGCATATAAAGGATTTAATCGATCAAGTAATATTTTCAATAGATTGGCGTTACGTATACAATGACTTTGGCCATAATGTCTGCCACACCTATATAATACTGAATTGACTTTCCTTATCATGCCCCGCATCAATAGCGCCTCTTTGTCATCTTAACCTTATTGACACAATTACCTCCTGATATTAGTATAATACCTAAAGCTGACTTTAGGTCTAGAAAGGAATCATTATGTACACAATTGGACAAGTATCCGAAATGTTTGATTTACCCATCTCTACCCTTCGATATTATGATAAAGAAGGATTTTTCCCTCATTTAGTTTGCAAAGGCAATATTCGCTATTTCAGCAATCATGAAATTGAAGCTTTACACCTCATTGAGTGTTTAAAAAAATCTGGTCTTGGCATTAAAGAAATCAATCAATTTTTTAGTTGGGTTTCTGAAGGAAGTGCAAGTTTTGAAAAGAGAAAAGAGTTGTTTGAAGCTCGAAAAGAGGCTGTAGAAGCTGAAATCAAAAATCTTCAAGAAACACTATCTTTATTAGAATTTAAATGTTGGTACTACTCAAAAGCTATGGAGGATGGTACAGAAGAATACCTTCAAGCTATGCTTCCAGACAAGCTTCCAAGTGACATTCAAAAATTATATGATGCAAGTCATAAATAAGAAAATGGAGCAGATATATTCTGCTCCAAAGCTATTCAAAACCAGCTGGCTCGTTCTGATTTTGATTGACTGATTCTTAAATTTCAAACCATTTGATTTCACAAGCATCCAATTCAACTTCGAAACTTGTTCCATCACCCTTATACACGGTAGTTGTCTGTGGTTCATATGTATTATTGACAACACAGAAACTGTTTGTAGAAGGATATACGTTGATATCCACATTGTAGTTGTCGGAATACCAGCGTTTCATTTCTTCTTCTTTGTGTGCTGCAAAGAAGATTGCACGATACAATAGTCTTACGTTCTCAAAACTAAATGGAAGACCATTCATATACACACCGCGACCTTTTCCATACTCATTTACAGCTAAATTAACATGTAGATCTTTTTCAGCCAAGATTTCTGTTTCAGGAAGAGCATATACATCATTTACACATTCTCCCCAATCTTCATGTTCTAATTGTTCTGTGATGAAGTGGTTTGGATGGACTTGCCAATTGTATTTGTCTGTATGCATTGTGAAACCTAATTCTTTATCCACTCCCAATACATCATATAAAGTGAAGAATTTACCGTTGCGGTTGATTGCTGTTGGCTCACCAACACCGATAAATCCACCTCCTTGATCTACATAACGACGAAGAGCTGTAATCACTGGTTCATCAAATTCGGCTCCACCACTAAAGCTTGTGTATGCAGAACCAATGTTCATCACAACGTCCATATCATCTAAGATGGTTGGATCTTTACGAATATCATCAAAACTAATGAAATGAACATCAAATGGGAAACCACTCAACGCCTCCATTACACCAGTATATGAATAGATTTGTTTGTACCAAATGGCATGGTGAACTAAGTGTGTTCCCCAACGACGAAGTTCTCCCCAACTATTAATTACACCCACTTTTAATAAGTTTAGTGGAACTTGTTGATTCACATGAGAATATAGCGTACGGAATTCGTCACATACCTTTTCAATATAGTCAATGAATTCAGGGAAATCCAATGCCAATTTTAAATATCCACCATAACCAATACGATCGACTGGACTACGTAAAATAGCTCTACGAGCCGTTACCCAGTTAACCTTAGCTTCTTTTAATGGATCTCCATTTTCATGGAAAACATCTGGGAAGAAGTATGGTAAGAATCTTCCTTCTGTATACTTAACACCCTTAATATCGGAAATTAAACGAAGTGTTGTACCAGAACCAACTGATCCTACAACCGCATCCAATCCAATGGATTCAAAATATTTTCCAAATGGCTCTGTACCAATCCAGTGATCCCCTAAAAACATCATGGCTTCTTTTCCATATTCATGACAAATATCTACAAATTTCTTCGCTAATTTACTTACTTCACGCTGTTGGAAATCCATGAAATCACGATATTCCTTAGTTGGAACACAGAAAGTTGAGTTATTAAATCCTTTGTTGATAATATATTCAGCTCTAAATGGATAGCCCACTTCTTTTTCAAACTGTTCCAAAATATATGGAGATACAGAAGCACTATATCCAAACCAGTCTACAAATTTTTCGCGTGCAAATTCATCAAATTGAAGCGTGAATTGGTGAAAGAAAGTTGTAAAACGAACAACGTCTACATCATCTCTTTCTTCACAGAATTTTCTAAATTTATCCAATACATACTTTTGTGTTTTAGGTTGTCGAACATCAAAAGTCATTTGATGTTCTTCACCCTTCCAATCATTTGTTAGAGCATTATACATATGTACAGGATCCCAAATCACAAATGCCAAGAAGCTTACGGTATACGCATGATACGGAATTGTATCATGAATAATCACTTCACCCGTTTCTTCATCATAATCCCAATTTGTGATGACATCATCCGTTGTACGATCAATAACTTCCCACCATCTGTGATTGTCTTTTGTGTTTGGCTTTAATTGATCTTTATAGAAATGCTGCATGATTTGAATCTTTAATTCGGTTGACTTTGCCGTCACAAAATCACTCATCAAATACATCTGTTGGATTTCATCTGGATTCGCCTTTGCCCACGCATTATCTTTTCTTGTCGTATAGTAAGTCGCATATTGCTTAATATCCATCTTACGCAATTCTTCTGGCATATCCGTTCCGTCACAGTCACGGATGGCATCGGCTTTCCATCGATTAATAATCTCAATTGTTGCATCAATTACATCAACATCTGTCGGTACAGTTACTCTGCCTGTTTCAATCATTTTATTTTCTCCTAAACTAGTCAATTCTATTTTCAGTTTCTATATCAAAGAAATGTATTTTTGATAAGTCCATTGTTAATTTAATTGTTGAATGTGCTTCTGGTTCCAAACGAGAATTTACTTTGGCACACATTTTTTGTCCATTTAAAGCACCATGCAAAATATATTCATGGCCTAATAGTTCGGCCACTTCAATTTCAAAATCAAAGTTAGCACTCGGATATGTATCAGCTACAATTCCCTCACCATGTAAATCTTCTGGACGAATACCCATGATAATTTCTTTTCCTTGGTAGCTAGAAAGTTTTTCTCTATACATCAAAGGAATTTCAATCTTCATATCCCCCACTTGGAAGAAACCATTTGTATACGTACCCTTCACAAAGTTCGTTGCAGGAGCACCCAAGAATCCAGCTACGAATAAGTTTGCCGGATTATTGTAAATTTCTTTTGGCGTACCAATCTGCTGGATATATCCACCCTTCATAACAACAATACGATCGGCCATAGTCATGGCTTCCGTTTGATCGTGTGTTACATAAATGGTAGTAGCTCCAATACGTTCATGAAGCTGAATGATTTCCGAACGCATTTGTACACGCAATTTCGCATCCAAGTTTGATAGTGGCTCATCCATTAAGAATACCTTCGCATTACGAACGATAGCACGACCCAAGGCAACACGCTGTCTTTGACCACCTGATAAAGCTTTTGGCTTACGATCCAAATAAGGCTCAATCTCTAAAATACGAGCTGCTTCATGCACACGCTTATCAATCTCTTCCTTACTATACTTACGTAATTTCAAGCCGAATGCCATATTCTCATATACACTCATATGAGGGTATAACGCATAAGACTGGAATACCATCGCAATATCACGATCTTTTGGTTCCACATCATTCATTCTTTTTCCATCAATGTAGAAATCACCGGCACTAATCTCTTCCAAACCAGCAATCATACGAAGTGTTGTAGATTTACCACATCCACTTGGTCCTACAAACACAATAAACTCTTTATCTTTAACTTCTAAATTAAAGTCAAATACAGCCTGAACATTGTTGTCATATATTTTATCAACATGCTGCAATGATAATTCTGCCATACTTCTTCCTCCTATTTATGTTTTCGATTGTATAGAAACAATAATGTTAGTAAGCCTGTCAATCCAACGATTTCAATCATTAAATTACGAACACTTACCGTCTTCTGTGCCCAAATGATCATACCTAAGAACACAAAGAATAATACGATCATAATTATGTTCATTACTTTATTTTCATCTCTCATATTAGACACCTTACTCTTTCATTCCACCAATACTCATGCCCTGTGTAATCTTCTTTTGAACACAAATATAAAGAACTAACGTTGGAATCATAACAATTACCAACCCAGCATACATGACACCAAAGTTTGCCTGTGACTTCGCATCGGCCATTAAGTATTTAACACCAACAGCCAACGTCGCATTTTCTTTATCCATAAAAGTAAATGCGATAATATATTCATTCCAGAAAGCCAAGAATTGAAATAGGATAACCGTAATAATACTTGGTCTTGCCATGGGAATCATAATCTTTGTCATAGTCTTAAAGTAGCCACAACCATCAATGCGAGCCGCCTCTTCATATGCCTTAGGCAATGTTTTGAAATAACCCGTCAACAAATAGATTGTGAAAGGTAAGGCCGTTGCCGCATACACGACAGAAAGCCAGAACTTACTATTTAAGAAAAAGTCAAATCCAAGCTTAATGTCCGCATTAAATAACATTAAGAAAATCGGCAAAACAATATAGTTCACATTTACGAAAAGTCCAGCCATGAAAAGTCCATTAAAGAATTTCTTTCCCACAAAATCAAATCGTGCTAAAACATACGATGCAGGAAGAGCCACCACCAATAAAATGACTAATGATAGTGCTGTTACAATGATTGTATTTAATAAATAATCACCCATTCTTGCCTTCACAAAGGCATCCGCAAAGTTTGACCACAATATTTGTTTTGGAAGATCAAATGGATTTCCACTCACCAATTCCAATTGCGATTTTAAAGATGCAAGGAATACCCAAACGATGGGTACAATAATCGAAATAGCTAATGTGATCAGTGCCACATAAACAAAGATCTTGTATAAAGGAAAATTACGTTTCTTCATATCTCATCCTCCTAATACTGTAATATATCACGTTCAGTGACCTTATTTATGATGGCTGATAAGGCGAATGAGAATACGAAGATACATACTCCAACGGCCATACCAAATCCGTATTTACCAGCGAACGCATTGTTGTACATATAGTTCAATGCCACTTCACTTCCTAGATTTCCCTCACTTGTCAATTGAACAAACATAAATGATAAGTTGATTGTAGAAATTACGAAGAAAGTTAAAGTTGTACGAATGTTATCCCAAATCAAAGGTAAAGTAATCATAAAGAACTGTCTGACTTTACTAGCCCCCTCAAGACTTGCAGCCTCATATAGGTTTTCTGGAATACTCGACATACTCGACATATACATAACCATATAATAACCAATGGCCTGCCATACAAGGGCACCAATAATAGAATAGTTAATAACAGCCGGATTTCCCATCCATTGTTGTTGTAAAGACGAAAGTCCAATCATACCGAAGAATGTATTTAAAATACCATTCGTAGGTTGATAAATAGCTGAGAAAATACCCGCAATAACAACAATACTCAAAATATTTGGAATGTAGAAAATAACACGGAAGAAGTTTTTTCCAACAAACTCTTCACGAGTTAATAATGTCGCAAACAATACGGCCAACACCAAAGTGATGATCGTGATCAATACAACATACAAGATTGTATTTTGCATAGCCTCAATAAAACGCATGTCGTTAAAAAGAACCTTAAAGTTGAAGAACCCGGCAAAAGTGGCATCACTTACGAAATTGCTCTTTTTAAAGAATGCTGTCTTAAATACATCAATCGTTGGAATCACCATAAAAATGAAGACTAGAATAACGGCTGGTGCAAGACACGCAAATACGAAACGATTTTGTGCTTTCTTTTTATTCATGAGTTACCTCCCATCTCTTAAAAAGCGACGAGCAACAATTTGCTCATCGCTTTAAGTTTAATTATTCAGTTACAGCTTTGTTTTTAGATAATTTAACCCAAGCATCTGCTAATTTGCTTTGGTAATCTTTTGCAGTTAATTCACCAGTAGCTAAAGAGTCAATTGAACCAAATACTGTTGCAGCACGGTCAAAGTCTGGTAAGTTATCTGTGTTGTAAGGAGCAAATGCACCTAATGCAGCAGAAGCAGTGTCATATACAGAGAAGAATTCTTTTGTATATCCATCTTCCATAGCCGCGATTGTGTCTGACATATGTGTAGTTGGAACAATGTTTCCACCTTCAGCCATGATTTTAACACCTTCATCAGAATAGATAAACTTCAAGAATGCTTTCGCATCATCTACGTTTTTAGCTTGAGCAGGAATCCATACTTGTTCAGTCATAGAACCAACGAAACGTTCACCATCTTTTTCTAATGCAGGCAATGGAAGTAATCCCCAGTGATAATCTTCAGGAGTTGTATCTGCCATTTCATTCACTACCCAGTCACCATTAGGCATGAATAATGCTTTTCCATCAATGACAGCCTGTTGGTTCATTGTGAAACCATCTTTCGCATTCGCATTTGAGACTGTATCAGAATATAAATAATCAGGACTTACTAATTTAGATAAAATATCGATAGTTTGTTTAGCACCATCTGTATTCCAAGCATCCTTGTCATAATTTAATACATTCGTTAATAATTCTTCTCCACCAGTTTCTTTCAACAATGCATTTAATGTGTTGTCAAAATAACCATTTGTTGGATAAGTAAATAATGCGATACCATCTTTCTTAGCTTGATCACCTAAAGCCCAGAATTCTTCCCAAGTTGTTGGAAGTTCATATTTCTTTCCTTCTCCAACCAATTCAGTATTATAGAAGAATCCAGCTGGAGTTGTCTTAAGTGGCATCAAATAAGATTTTCCATCACCATAATATTGTACGATACTACTATTTGCGTAGTTTTCATCCATACCAACTTCTTCAACTACATCTGAAATATCCAATACTTCATGAGTATTTAATTGAGTTTCAGTATATCCAGAAGGCTGACCTAAGTTATAGTAAACAACATCAGAATATTCACCCTTCGCATTTTCTTTATTCAATACATCAGGCAATTCTTTTTCAAAACGCAATTGAACATCTACATCCGGATTTGCCTTTTCAAAAGCCTTAGCCAATTTTGTGAATACTTCTTCACCATTACCACCAGAGAAAGAATCAAATTTTAATACTCGCTTATCTCCAGAATCAGAATTTTCAGCTGGTTTGCTAGAACATCCTGCTAACATAGATGCTGCCATCGCAAATGATAACCCAGCAGTTATAAATTTTTTCATACTTTACCTCCTCATAAATTCGTATGAACCTCTTTTGACAAGTCTAGTATAGCCTATTTGAAAGCGCTTTACCATAAAAATATAGCTCTATATTTTAGATATATTGCGATTTAATAATTTTGACGACAAAATTGATAAACAAAAGAAAACAATATATAATAATACAAAAAGAGGTGTTTTATGAGTACACAACGCTTTCAAATTGACCAAGTCGACTTCAATAAAGCCCGACCAAAACTACTATATATAACCGAATCCAAGTTCGACCACGAATGGAATTCTACCCTACATACCCATTTATATACAGAAATGTTCTATGTGACAAAAGGCCATGGACTTCTAAGTTTAAACAACAAAAACTATCCCGTAAAAGAAGACGATCTCGTTATTGTCAATCCATTGGTATCCCATACCGAGCGCGGTATTGAAAATATCAACTTCGAATACATTGTTATGGGAATTGAAGGCGTCACCTTCTTTTCAAAAGAAGAAGACGAAGAACAAGGATGTAGTATTGCTAACTATTATGAATACAAACACGAAGTATTGTTTTATCTAAAAACCATTCTTATGGAAGTTAAGGCTAGAGATGCTGAATATCAATCCTTATGCCAAAACTTATTAGAAGTATTACTGATCAACCTGATGCGTAGGGCCAACATTAGTTTAAAATCTTCACCCGTTAATAAAGCCAACAAAGACTGTGTCTATATTGAAAAATATATAGATGCTCACTTTAAAGAAGATATTACATTAGACACTTTAAGTGAACTCACTTTCTTAAATAAATACCACATTGTACATGCCTTTAAACAATATAAGGGAATCTCTCCCATTAACTACATGATTCAAAAGCGTATTCAAGAAGCTAAAGTTCTACTTTCTACAACCAATCTTCAAATTTCAGAAATATCCATCATCATAGGATTTACGAGCCAATCCTATTTTGCCCAAGCCTTCAAAAAAGCAACGGGCATTTCACCTATTCAATTTAGAAAAAATCATAGTGAACAATAGAAAAAGGAGCGACTGCTCCTTTATTTACATAATACAGCACGATATTTTTCAACCATGTCCTGATACTCTTCATCCGACAATGTTTTTTCACCAGGATTCATAGCGAATACACCGCCCCATTCATATCCATCCTTATATTTAGGAACTAAATGGAAATGAAGATGATGACCCGTATCCCCATAAGCACCATAATTGACTTTATCTGGATTGAAGATTTCATGCATAGCACAAGCTACCCTATTGATATCCTCCATATAAGCAGCTCTTTCCTGGGCCGTCAACTCTGTAATTTCACTCACATGTTTCTTGTGAGCCACAATCACACGACCCGGATGAGACTGTTCTTTAAACAAATACACTTTTGAACTTTCTAGTTCACAAATTTTAATTCCGAAAGCAGCTACTAACTCGCCTTCCATGCAATAAGCACAATTTTGATCTTTCATTTTTTTACCTACTCTTCCTGAAGGTATAATACCACAATTTGTAAGTACTTACATTATTATTTTATTTTTAATTTTCAAGTATACATTCGATAACAATATACTTTCTTTTCCCATAAAACCATGTTATCCTTAACTTTGCAGAATTTGTATAACTAAAAAATAAAAGAAGCATTAGTAGCTAA